>Ga0265798_10000577_pt1 | contig 60373 bp, 50 predicted proteins | sample P3T30metagenome_FD_192430 | JGI IMG/M metagenome (GOLD analysis project Ga0265798, IMG submission 192430) | Plant litter microbial communities from East Loma Ridge, Irvine, California - P3 T30 | ecosystem: Environmental > Terrestrial > Plant litter > Unclassified | place: USA: California... | reverse complement strand
TGGCAAAACATACAACAGGCGGGATTCCCAGATGGTCACCCACTCTAGTACTAGTCGCCCGGTTCAGTGCTTATGTATGGCAGAGCGGACGGGATGCCCAGTTCTCACTGACCTATGGTCGTATGTGCTTGACTGACGGGAAAGATGGATAATATAGGACATTATGTCATGTCATGTCTTGATGGTGATCGAGAGGTGGCTAACAAACACTTTGCCATCCTCTGGTTCGCCCGCTCACCCGCTCATCTGCTTCGAACTCCCTTCACCGCTCACTTTCCGCCATTGCCACCCGACGAAGACGAGGAGGGCGTGTACTCGCTGTGGCCGGTGCCGCTGTTGTAGTACGTGGAACCTGCGGTTGCGAGGAAACTTTAGCTTTGCGGACTTCACAGGCGATTCGTTCGAATGGGAAGCGAACGGCGCGAAGGTTCCGCAATGGCAGCCGGCTCCAAGGGAGGACGTGGAGGGCTTCTTACCGTTGGGGTTGGAGTAGTAGTAGCTGCCGTCGGAGTTGGAGTAGTGGTAGGAGTTCTGGTTGCTGGCGGACGAGCCGTAGTCGCGGCTGTCGTAGCTGTTGCCCTGTGTGTTCCTTGAGATCAGCTTGGGTCGTTGAGAGGAGTAAGATCGCGAGAGTGGCGGCACTCGGGTTTAGGGAGTTCGACGGTATGGTTGTGATGTGCAGTATTGCACCAAGCGGTGCCGTGTATTCATACCTGGGAGTTGGTGCCGCTGCTGGTGACGGAGTAGCCGCCGTTGCTGTTGGAGGATTGGGAAGGCATGTTGGTTTAGTTTTGGATGTGGATGTGGATGGAGACTGTGATGTTGGTTGTGGGACTTGGTGCTCTGGTGTTTTTGAATAGAGTTTTGGAGGAAGGCCCTTGTCAAGAAGGGACGGTGACTGCTATCTTGTGACAGCTCGAGCTCTGGGCATTTTGAGCCACGTGCTTGCCTTCTTGTTTGCTTCCATGTTTGCTTCCACATGCAGTCTTTCGAACATGGGAGGCTGCAGTGATGTGATGTAGATTTTGGCCTGCACAATTTTCTTTGTCTGATAGAAGTTGGAAACGGGTAGCAAACGCAAGTGAAGGCGCGTTCGTTTTCACTGTGTAGATCGAGCGGATCATAAGGTACCTGGAGTGTGGAAGCATGGATATCTGCAGCAAACTTTAGCTGTTCTGATATACTGATCGCGTCCGTGGCAATCGCTTTGATACCAAACCATTCTCCCAAGCTAATGCAAGGCTCGACAGATAGGGAATGCAAGCCTTTGACACTATCTGTGAAAGCAGAAGTCGCAAACAGAACACCATTTGTCCCGTGCTAGTCATATGGTGATGACTTTCCTTGAGCTAGTAACGTGAGGATGAATATCACTCTAACTGTCAAGTTGAGAGTATCGCCACAGGATCGCCAGCAGTCAAGTCGTATAACAAAAACGCTCGTGCCAGGAGTCGTTGAGTGGATAGTTTAGTTACAAGTAGTCGATCCGAGATAGGACCCACCGTCATCACGCTAGAATTCACTTTGCCGAGTTGGTGTGGCACTGGAAGAACCGAAAAGGGTAGTTGCAACGTCTTGCGCAAAATAGAAATGAGAGGAGCTACCGCATCATTATTGATCTCGCGACTGCTTGACGATTTTGCTGCGTCGATGACCCGAATATGAGAAGATGTTGTAAGCTTCGGCCGCTTTGAGTTGAGTAATGAGCCGATGATTACGTGCCGATGCTTGCATTACGTTGAACAGTAGGCGAGTCGAGGCGAATATCCACCCATGTACATGCATACCTACGAGTTCATGCATCTGTTCCTTCTTGATAATTTTTCAATATGCCCTAGGTGGCAAGATCTTGCGATAATCTGCACAGGGCGAAAACGACCATTCTTCAGGGATACGGTGGTGGCTGGAGCGTTGCCAACCCCCTCACTGCTCCGCGGTGGGAGCGAAATTGCGAGAGAGATTCCGACGGCGTCTTCGCTATTGAATTGGCGCGATGATCGGTTCGTGTAGACTGTTTCAGTGGTGATTACCAGCAAAAGTCCCGAGTGAGAGTGGTGCGAGGGTGTTACAACTTACAGACAGGCAGGTGAGGTAAGCAAGCAAGGCAAGCTCCAAGCAAGCAAACAAGATATCGAACTGCGGTACACCAGCATGTCGGCTGCGTGATTCCGAATGCAAGGCCTGCGCCGGATCGACATGCAATGCGCGGGGATGTGTGGATGTGGCTTTTTGAGTGGAGAGAGATCCAACCGGACAATGTCGTGGGGCGATCCGATGGCAGCAGCGAATGGGCGAGCGATAGCCATACATCAACCCGTTATCATCGCTATCATCACTTATCATCGCTTCCATCATCATCGTCGGTAGGTGGTGGTGATATCTCGATGCTCAGGTAGCACGGCATCGACGATAATTTGATCGCTTATACTTCTCGAGGCTTGAGGTACAGCGCATGCATGTGCAGTGCAGTGCCGCGAATCGTATACGCAAGCCACCTTTATGAGTCTTGAATGCGTATACCAACGCGCTATACTCCGAATCTCACCTGCACCAAGTTACCGACGATGCAGATAGGCTCGCTGTATCACCCTCGCTACTGCACATGCCGTGCGTAGTACGTGTTCTCTCTTCTAGGTGGACTGTTGAATGTTAAGGTACTCGGCGGCTCCATCCCCACGATCCGACGGGAAATACATGTAGGTGGGCTGGAGTCTGGTAATGGTGACGAACCATAAATCAATATATCACTCGAACGGCACGGTAGATCCTGGCATGACGATACATGCAAGAGACTGCAGGCTGGTTTTGCAAGCCCTTTCTCAGGGAAAGAAAATGCATGGGCACACCGTGAAGCCGTGCTGGAAGCGCGACAACCGGTATCTGACTCAGAACTGGTGGTGTGTTACTGCGAAGGTGGCATCTCTTGGACTACGTGTCGTGCCGGCAACGTGCAGGCAGCGTGGACGTTGAGCACTTGTTTCAGTGCTTCCCGAGACCCGGCAAACCATGTGCAATGGACCGTCTGGGATGTGCAGCAAAAGTCCCGCCTGGATGAACGCCACCAGCTCCGTTGATTGATGGTTGATGACGCCCTCTCCAGAGCTTGCCTAGCAAGGCCTTTGACTCGCACTCTGTTTGCGCCATCATCGACTCTTGCAGGCCTGGAGTCCGCCGAATCGGTATACCACACAGCTCGTACGCGCCCGGACACGCGTGAGATTTGTGTTCTCCACCGCGAGGAGATACCTAGCTGGCCTGACTGCAGGTCCCCGTCCAGCCTAGCTACGCGCGCCGTTTCACCCTGGCCATGTCGTTCGTTCCACGCCTGAGCATGCACGGAGCCCAGGTCTCGTCGCAGCCTTCCGAACGGTTGGCGTGAAGATACTGCGGCCGTGATACTACAGCATCGCTAACCGGCACTTGGTTGTCCGATCACCACGCTATGGCCGGCCACTGATGTGCTCATGGGCCCGTCCACCCTTAAGGTTGGTGCACTTTCTGGAGGTGAGCCCGTGAACCCACCGCAGCCTATGTATCCACCATCGTCCATCACGCTAGACCCTTGCTGCGCCGGCTATGTTAACTATCATCGCCTCTCCACCCCTCCCTGTCTGATCCTAGACACCTTCTGAAGTCTACCTTCGGTTTGGGACGCCTGCGTAGGCCCCATCTCACTACTCAGCAGCTATCGTCTAATCCTGGCGCTACCTCCCAATACGTTGCCACCTCTCGATACGTTGAAGGGCGTACATTGGCTGGCCCAGTACGCATCCTTTCTACTATAGGTTACTCGGAAAGCTGCGACCTCTCAAGGAATCCGCAGTGCCCTCATATCTAGGATGCAACCCGATTCTTTGACCATGGACTCTTCCGACACTCGAGTTGGTAGGGTGCAAGTAAAGGCGCGCAGATTCAACGGAATGGAGAAAACATCACGCCAGTGGAGCTGTCTTCGAAAGGTCGGTGTCGCTTCAATGTCAAAGACCTCACACATCGCTAACGATTTGCAGGATCAAGATCTCTGGGATGATGATGCAAATTGTCATGTGCATTTCTATGCAATGGGCTCATCGCAACGCCCTCCCAGTCTGAAAGTGCCGCTCGCCACCATCCAATTATCGAGATGCTCTCCCTTGCTTGACAATTGTGTTCCGACAAGAAAGAACCACAGCTCATCACCGATGTCGGACAGTGGGTACGACTCGGGCGCATCGTCATCTCAGCAAGCAGACACTTACGAACTATTTGTACCGGCACCAGCAGCATTGTCAAGAGAGCAGGCATATGCGTATCACATCACGACCCGGAACTTCTTTGCTCTACTCACAAATCAAGCCTTGGTGGGTGAGAAGCTTGGGGAAGCCCTTGTGGAGCTCTGGAAGAGAACGAAAGCCTGGTTACCCGAAGAGGACGCCACTGCAAAACTGCTAAGTTACTGCGATCAGCAGGGCTACCTGTCTCTTGCGGAGAATGTGGCCCACGCCACCGCCATCTTGAACTTCTCCGAAAAGGCGCAAATCCAAGAGCTCTGGACAAACGCCTTTGTACACTGCGTCGGAATGCATGAACGACTGGACCTGAGCCCTGACTACCACGAGCTCAGCAACATTACGAAAGCCTTAGTGACACGCGCGTCTCTCGAGATGGATCTACACATGTCTCGCGTGACAAGGGCCCTTGGGTCATTCTTGGAAGACGAACTCAGCGCCAACCGCCTAGGTCTCACGAAGCCGGCGCGAAACCATTTAGATGCTTTCCGAACTTTCTTGCAGACGTTCTACATGGAACAGCTTGGCTACTTCCCACCCAGCAGCACTGAACCCTACAACAAGCGGATGTGGAACGACATGCGCGATGACTTTCAAAGCCTTTACGACCTTCTCGCAGACACTACTTCAGACCGTAGCATGCAAAACGATTCTAATGCCAATGGTGGTATTTGCTGCTTACAAAACACTCAAGCCTTCGATTTACGACACGGATGCGATCCGCTCCCACACCCATCTCCTTTGTTACCATTGTATACCCCGGCCAAACGGTCTATCGACGCACAACGGACTCTGCGCAGCTTACGACTAGGCCGTACGGCCTCAGGAACAGAGGTGAAAATGCCTCCCAGAAAGGCGCTTGCCGACGCCACCAATGTGCTTCCGAACGAGGTAGCCGCACGGCCGATCGTACTGGAATACCGGCGATTCGAGAGACTGAGACCTGATGAGAAAGTCACAGTGCAAGAAGCTCGCCAAGTACGCTGGTTGCTCATATATGCAGGTCTCCAGATGTTGAAGAGCATCACAAAAGCGCCCAGTGGCGTGAAAGACACCGAGCTAGCGTCGTATTCGCTTTGCGTTCTGACTACAGGAACGCCGGAGTGGCACAGCGACGAGACCGAGGACGACGGAACGCCCGACGCGACCAACGACTGTGTTCCAGATCTTCAATTGACGACACCACTTCCATTGACTCCAGCTGAGGACGAAACGCGCCCGAATAGTGAAGGGCACATCTCGATCTATCCGGATTGCGAAGCTGACAACGCAACCGATTACTTCAGCAACTCGAGACGTAGCTCAGTGAATGCCTTGGACATGGTGCCGCAACCACTCAGGGTCTCCCGTCTGAACCGCACAGCCTCCATACGCACCAGCGTGAGCTCAGGCGTCAGCGTGCTGCAACGGTCATTCAGCATGGCAAGGCGGAACAGCTCGCGCAAGTCGGTGCAAACTCCCAAGCATCGCCGAGCGAACTCGTACGAGGTCGTCGGTTCAGGGTATGGAATCAGCATGGAGGCTTCTCGGAAAGAAGCATTGGATGACCTGGAGGGTATCACAGCAGATGATATGTCTGCACAGACGAGCACTACCACACTTAACAACCCATGGCAAGAGTTCGACTTTGGACTCCAAAATGTTGCCGAGGAACCGACGTTGAACGAGCGCCACTTCGATTCTGCCTTTGGCCTTGACCTCTTGCACACTACAGCAGCGGACTTCAAGCGGCTGGAGAAAGTGAATGAAGATGCTGCAGCGAAGCGTAATTCCTGGGTCGTGGGCGAGGCAGCGTTCACCGCCCGCCGATCTGATGTGGATCAGCCCAACTCAGCCACTACATACTCCAGCGAGCTCGACTCTCTGCGCTCTTACATGGCCGACGGATGCGATACGCCCGCGACTGAATACTCATCTCCCTCCGAGAGCCCAATGTCATCGCAACGCGCTAGCGTCGACTTCGACAAGGTGCCCGTTACTCCTCAAAAGCAGCGATCCACCATCCAGAGACACATCAGCCTGATGGATTCCCGACAAAGTCTGAAGACTCTGAACGCAGGTGTCTACTCTCCGAGTGGCGCATCCACAAAGGCCACACTGAGCCCAGCATCATCAAGATATTCAAGGTCTATGACCGACCAGGCCATTGCTGTCAAGATTGGCAATGAGATGCAGCTCGCGTCAGCCTCTAGCTCAGCATTCGATCTAGGGAGCCCGCGAGCGGGTGGCAAGGAAGCCCAGGAAGCGCGTGGAAGAAGCAGGACAAGAGTGTCTGGTGACATCGCAGGATTTTCTTTTTCATTTGACGACTAAGCAAAGATACCCAATATTTCATATATCAATAGTGTCTTGGGTGACAGCCCAGGGACTGTTCCCAAAATGGACAGTACAGAGACTTAATCAACCTTTTTCCGAGACATAGAGAATAATCGCTTTCATCTTGTCGATGCCATGTACTCTTCCCACGGACTCGCTCTGAACACAGCATCGCCAGTCACTTTGGTAAGGCTAGGTATGTGTCCTCTTCGCTAACGAATATTTAGTCGAGTGGAAAGTTGACAAGACCCACTTTGAACTTCGCGAAACTCCTCAATCGTGTCCATCAAGGTCACGCTTCTCTCTGTCGCGAACGGTCTTGGGACCTTGGCAGAATGATTACTCGGTCCATAGCGGCCAAGATTACTGTCTTCATGTCTCAACCGGATTCTGGTCGTGATTTACATATCAGTCCACTGCTACACTCGACTGACTGCCAGTCTTCCGACCGCACCCAGCTTGAAGCCATGTCGGCTCGACCCTACAACCCATTGCGATCAGCCATCATACTTGCAATAGCTTTCCTCTTGCCTTTACTGTTGTCGGTTTACTCGGATCGGCTGACTGACTTTTATGCATCGTTGTGGTCTCCAAGTGCGAACTCTGCTGCCGCGATTCGTTACAACGATACGACGATACAGGCGGACTCGATACTCGCCCAGCAACAAACAGTTCGTTCACCATATTCAATGTCAATCAGTGTTTATCAGACGGATTAACACTGCCTTAGGAACATTCAATCCGGCTACTACAAGATCTTCGAAGAGATGTAGGGAAATGGAACAGCAACCACCCACGATGGCGTCTAATGAACTCGATGAGAGCCTACCTACAGTACGGCGAAGAACGCACAAGCGAGCTCGATATTTGGCGAAAACGCTACAAGAAACTGTCTCGTAACCAGAGATCGGTAACTACAATATTCCCCAAGATTTCCGGTTCTATTCAGGTCCTATTGAATGCTTCCCATGCTAATGACATCTCCCAGACCCTCGAGCGCACAATAAACTACACCAACAAACTCAACAGCGTCGAAGACTTGATGCTCAAAAACGCCGCTCTTGCAAAAGACATCCTAACCCACAACCTCCAATACTACGGCGTATCGAGACCCGAACTAGAAGCCTTCGTCCAAGAAATCACTGCCAACAACACCAACTACCAAAAAGGTACAACTCTTTACGCGATGAAACACTTCGCCCGTGACTGGTCGACCGAAGGCGCTCACGAGCGAGACGCCACTTACCCCTGCGTACTCCAGACTCTACAAAAAGCCTTCCCTGTGGCCACCAGGTCGAGTCAAACCCCAATCCATGTCCTTGTCCCCGGCTCAGGTCTAGGCCGCCTAGGCCACGAAATCGCCGCCCTTGGAAACTTCGCCGTAACCCTAAACGAAATGTCCCCTTCCATGAACATGGCTTACCACTACCTCACAAGCCTCACAGCAGACACATCAACTCCAAACAACAACGAGCACTCCGCCACAATCTACCCGTACGTTGACTGGTGGTCCCACCGCGCCACAACGGCGCACCTCAAACGCGCCGTAGAATTCCCAGACGACATCGCCACTCTCTCCTTGTCCCAGACAAACACGATTCCCATCTCCCTGGTAGAAGGCGATTTTACCACCGCTCTGAAATCCCAAAAGGAAACTTACGATGCTGTCGTAACGCACTTCTTCCTCGACACGGCGCCTAACATCCTCACTTACCTCGAGACTCTGCATTCCTCGCTGAAGCCAGGCGGGGTGTGGGTTAATTTCGGACCGCTGTTGTATGGGACTGCGCCGGCGGTGCAGTTGTCGATGGACGAGGTTATTGCTGTTGCGGAGGACTTGGGGTTTGAGATTGAGGGGATGCCGGATGGGGATGGTGAGGAGGGGAGTTGTGGAAAGCCGATGGAGTTTGATGGGAGGGTGAGGGGCAAGGAGGTGCCGTATGCGAGCGATGTCGAGTCGTTGTCGCGGAATGCTTATCTGGCGCAGTTTTGGGTTGCGAGGAAGAAGGTGTAAGTAGGACTAAAGGGGTTCCGAAAATGGATTCGTAGTTGGCTTCCTATCGATCAGTTGGTTGGATATCAACGAAGTATATGTAAACAAAGTTTTTGACCGGACGCCATGAATTTCTGTTTCCATCAAACCGGGAGGAAACGTCGAAAAACGTGAAATACATAATGCTGGTATCAATCGAATCATATATCACCCTCGCTAATCTGCGCCTCCAGATCTCTCTTGACGCTCAAGTTCTCCCACCCCTCAACATTCTCAATCACCAATCCCTTTTCGTTGGCCAAGTGCAGCAAGCAGATGAAACCATACGAAGTCGAGATGTCGGCGAGTTGATTCTTGGGGTAGACGTGCGAAAGGTTGTTCATGATATCGGTGAACATGAGGGTGCCGTCGGCGTCTTGTGGGAGAGTAGGGATTTGGGGTTTCTGTTGTTGTTGTATCGGTGGATGTTCTCTGCAAGCATCAGTTAGTTTTTGTTCCTCTCATTAGGAGCAAGGGTTGCGTTTTTCATTTCCACGCCGCGGCAAAGACATACCTTTCTTCGAAGCCAATGCCTCGCCACATCTCCTCTTTCAAACGCCTTACGTCGACTTTCTTCGCCACACGCGCGTATTGCACATACTCGGGCCGCAGTCTTCTGCTTTGTGTGACGAGCTGTGCGCCAAAGGCTCCTTCTTGTGCTGGATCTGCACTGCCAGCCACAGCGTCGATGCCAGGCCCGGTTGGGCCGCCAGCAGCCATACCAGCGTCGTCAAGATCTGGAGAGAAAGCCTCTCGTGCGTCGGCGAATGAATCATCGTCCATGTCGCCGGGCATGGGGAGGTTGTCGTCCGCGAAGAAGTTCGCATCGTAGTCGCCTTGGACTTCGTTCTCTGCTTTGGGTGGAGGCCCGCCGTTGGCTGCCCAGTACGCTTCGTCGACTTCCTCGTGGGCGGGAATTGCTTTGAGGCCCTTTCTGGCACCCAACTTAGCTTTGGGTTTGAGGAAGAGTTTTAGCAAGTCCTTTGAGTTGAAGTGCTTGTCGTCTGGTAGGAGGTTGCGGGTCTTGCTTCTCCATTCGCGCTTAGGCAGTGAAATCACTGCGTTACTTGACGCCTTTGTGTATAGCATGCTCGCCAAGTCGCCAGTCATGGGCGACGTGAAGTCAATTTCGAAAGGCTCCTTTTCCTTCCGGACTCGTTGTGGAGCAGCGGGCTTGTTCGCCTCCTTTATGCGAGCAATCTTCCAGTGTTCAGGGCCAGCCCAGTTCTTGTGTAGTGCCGTATCGAAGTAGTTGAGAATGTTCTCGTGATCGTTTTGTTCGCGATGTTGGAGTGTAACGCCGTACGCGTTGGAGTCTGCATCGAACGTGCCAACTTCACCGCCCTCATCGCCTCCATCTCCCGATGCAGTGTGCACGCGCATTTGGGGCTGTATCGCAGCGTCCTTTGCCCACGCCTCGCCGCCTTCGCCGAAACCGACTTCCACCTCGTCGTCAAACATTATAGGTCCTGCGTCGTCGTTGTCGAAAGGTGCGGGTCCGTCGAATCCTTCTGCTTCGTGGTCGTCGTTGTCTTCGGTTGGCTCAGGATGTTCGTCTCGCCAGTTCTCGGGAGCCTTCAAAAAGGGCAAATCAGATGTGTTGTCACCTCCTCCCAATTCAAACGCCTTGAGAGATGGACATATGTCTTGCTCATCCAGGATGTCGAGATTTGGGAAGAAGCGGGCACCAAGCGAGGCAATGTTGACGAGTCCGTCTGCGTCTACCGGTTCACCGTGAGTCGTATCCTCTTTCGCTTCTTCCTCGTCTCCTTCCGGCTCCATGCTATCGTGCCTGGACTCTTCAGCCTCTCTCGCATCGTCGCTGCTGTCAAACACAATCCTGCCTGTGCCATCAATCGACAGATGGTTGAGCAACAGGCCTTTTGCACCACCCTCGTCAAAGTCGGCTGATGCCTTCTTGAATAACGGATCAACCGAGAATTCCAGTTCCATCTTCTTCAACCTTAGCTGCTCGAACGAGTTAACCAGTGTAGCTTCAGCCGAGCGCGCTGTCTTTTTTTTGCTCTTCTTCTTCTGGCCATCTTCACCCTCCTCATCTTCTTCGCCGTCCTCTCCGTCCGCATCTGCATCATCTCCCCTGCGCTTCTTGTTTCCACTGTCTGCCAGCCCGCTCAACAGCTTACCAGTCTCGGTCGCAACACTGTCTACACGACTGGTGTAAATCTTGACACAGCCGTCAAGCGTACAACTCGCTTTTTGGAAGTTGATCTGGTCTCCCTCCTTCAACAAGCTCATGTCGTGGAAGTAATCAATAAGCGCAAAATTCCAGCTGTTGTTCGCATTGATCTTATTGTCCGTCGCCATCTTCATCCACTCCTCGAAATTTGCGAGGATAGGCACACGCTTCATAGGCGTGACAGCGTCGCCCCGTACGCCGAATCCATCATCCTGCGAAGGCGTCTCGGGTCCCTCTACGCCTAGCGATCTGCGCTTCTTGGACGGTGTTGCTGCTGCCTTTAACTGATCCAGTTGTTTCGAATGAGCCATGTGTCGCGACTGCAGCCGTGCTGCTTTCTCGGATCGGTCATCGTTGAGAGGTATCTTCACAGGCGAGGCGTATGCTGCGGACGGCTGGTTCCCAGAGGCGCGGACGCGCGGCATGGCTGAGTCGTAGACGCGCAAGCGACGCGTATCGTGGTATTATTGTTGGTGAATGCGAGTGGTATCGTCGATAATGGTGTAAATTTCGGGCGTGATAGGGTGTATTGAATGAATGTATAAATTGGATTGACATTGGAAAGTCGAGATGTAAACAGAGGCGGAAGCAGCCGCGCTGTACCCCACACAACTAAACTCTAACGTGCGGCTCTGGCCAGATGGAAGCCACGCCTCGGAGATCACCCAAGCGCAGCGTCATGTGTGCCAAGTTGAATCTTGTTAATAGATAGAGGCGGATAACCTTATCCCTCCCTCACTTCCCACCGCCCATGTGGTAGCAGTTTGACCTTGACGTCGTCTCCACTGCTGCGCCTCGTCTGTAGCATATGCCGTGAGTGTCATGTTCACTACCGCTGTTGACTCTGCTTGCCACCATTCCACCTAAGAGGGCTGGCCTTCCCTCTCCCTCTTCCCTACCTACCTTAATACCAGCCACTCTACCACTCTCGGACGCGACATGCAATCCCCATGCCCGAATAGGACAACTCACACACGCATGCCCACACCGCCCGCGAGGAAGAGCTACCGCGCTGCGCGAGCCTTCTATCTGGTCATTGCCATCGGTCTGCTGCTAGCCGCGTGCGCAGCGTACGCCCGTCAGGATTTCGACGACCTCGGTTATTCGGAGCAGTCATTGCTACGCAGAGATGTGAACATATTCTTGAGCGAGGAAGAGCGGTGCCGGCAGGTACACAAGAGCAAGGATCAGTGTCGCTTCATCAAGAAACACTGTCCCGACGATGAGGGCGGCTTCGGCACATATCTGGACCTCTTCTACTGCAGGCTTTCCCACGCCAAACCAGTCGCATTCATAATCCTGATATCTTGGCTTGGGCTGCTGTTCTCTACCATTGGTATCGCAGCAAGCGACTTCTTCTGTATCAACCTGAGCACGATTGCGAGCATCTTGGGAATGAGCGAAAGCATGGCCGGCGTGACATTGCTCGCGTTCGGCAATGGCAGTCCGGACGTCTTCTCGACATTCGCCGCCATGAGCACCAACAGCGGCAGCTTGGCGGTGGGAGAGCTAATGGGTGCGGCTGTCTTCATCACAACCGTTGTCGCAGGGTCCATGGCGCTTATCAAGCCCTTTCACGTTGCGCGCAAGAGCTTCGTCAGAGATGTTGGCTTCTTCGTCGTTGCAGCAGGCTTCAGCTTTTCTTTTCTCTGGGACGGTCGATTGCAGCTTTGGGAATGCATTGCCATGGTGATCTACTACTTTTGTTACGTTGGATTTGTGGTTGCATGGCATTGGTGGATCGGTCGTCGAAGGCGCGAGAGAGAAAAGCAGGCTGCTGCCAGAGGCCACTTCTTACCACCAGGCGACGAGTTGGACTTGGAACAAGAATACCGTGACGATCCGGAGAGCAACGATTCTGCGACTATCTGGCCCAGCATGTCCCGCGGCGCATCCAGGGAGGACTTTGCGGCCCTAGAACGTGGACCGACTACGCCCAACGAAGAAGAGCCCAACGAGGACGAGGAAGAAGCAGCACGCGATCGTTGGATTAGTGAGCTCAACAGCAACATGCGTCTATCCCGACCACAAGTCCGTTCTCGCCGGAACACGATTGGTCCAGTCCGACCTTCTCTTGTTGGCGCACTCGAATTCCAGGCCGTCCTCAATTCGCTGCAGAAATCTCGCAACATACAGACTATTCCTTTGGATACGAGGTACTCTGACATTCCTGATCTTGACCTCCTCGACCAGACTAGCGACTCGGCGCTCCCTGATACATCTGGAAGGCCATTACCACCTCAGCTTATCATCGACACAAGCGCAGCTCCGGATGTCGAGAACTCAACCCTGGCAGTTCCGAAGTCCGCGCCTGCTCGAGGAAGAGCAGTGTCAGCGGGTGACGCGTCAAGCCGAAGGCAAAGTCCCAACATCCAATTGCCAGACAGGGGACTAGACGAAAGCGACTGGAATCGTACTGAGCATACGGGCGTAGCTGGAATGAACCTTCCGCGATTGGACATTCCAAGTCCAGGCCGACACTCAGCTCCTCATACCCCATCCGTCGAGGTCTCTGCGCCTACTCCTACATTCCCTATTCTGGAGGTCCCCGAAGAAGATGAGGAAGATGGAAAGCAGTCCGATCACCTTAGGGTCGCCGATGCTGAGGCAACGTTTAGAAAGCAGTCGGACCATTTCCACGCGCGATCTCGCAGCAACACCAGTCTTTCAGTAATGTCGGGACGCTCAGGATACTCAGGATACTCCACCGAGAGTGACAGTCATTCACCTCGCATGGTACCCCAGGCGCGCCATTTACCCAGAATCGACATTCCCCGTGAACGCCGATCGCGCGAGTCTACGCCAAGCTCCTCGCCATTTCCTGTGTATTGGGAGCCGACTTCTACAACATCGACCCGCCCACCCAGCATCAGTATGCCTCCACCCATGGCGTCTCCAGAATCACTGCCAGTGTCACAAAGCGCAGAGCGAGAGAATCCTTCGAGGCCGATTAGGTGGTGGCCTTACAAGATCCTCCCAGCACCAGGCGTTCTCATATCCACATTGTTCCCCACCATTTACCATTGGCACGACAAAAGCATCTGGGAGAAGATGATCGGTGTCGTCGCCGCTCCTAGCGTGTTCTTACTGACAGTCACGCTTCCCGTCGTCGAGAGCGAGAAAGACAACGAAGACGAGGTGCTCGTGCAGCCTACATCATACGACTCTCGGCGATCTCAAAGCGCATTACTTACGCCTGACGGCAGCCATAGTGTGCACAAGAGTTCGATGACTTCTAAAGGAGGACATTCGCGCGACCACAGTGCCTCTGTAGGTGTGAATGGACGGGAAACCATGGCGTCTTTGGTGACGACCACAGAGCAACATTATCGCCACAATTACGGCACCCAGGAGAACGCCGAATATACCATGGAATCGCAAGGCCTCTTGTCGGCCACGCCTGACGACCTCAGTGAGGTTTCCGTTGGTCCTCCCAATGTCTCGAACCAACCAGATCCGAACCTTTGGAATCGCTGGCTCGTCCTCACACAACTCTATCTCGCTCCACTGTTCTGCGTCTTGTCCTTCTGGATCCAATCACCCTCGGACCTTCCGTCGAAGTGGCTCGTACTGCCTTCGCTCATCAGCATGCTCGCTTCCACCATTCTGCTGATACCCTTCCTCCTTGCAACTTCCGCGACCCACCGCCCGAACTACTTCCGCGCCCTCTTATCGGCCGCCGGCTTCGTCGTATCCATTGCATGGATCTCGACCATCGCCTCCCAAGTTGTTGGCGCACTCAAAGCCCTCGCGGTAATCTGCAACATGAGCCACGCTATCATGGGTCTCACCATCTTCGCCGTCGGAAACTCGCTCGGCGACCTCGTTGCAGACATCACTGTCGCCAAACTCGGCTACCCGGTCATGGCGCTCTCAGCTTGCTTCGGCGGACCCATGCTGAACATCCTCCTCGGCATCGGCCTGTCCGGCTCGTACATTCTCGTGACCGGCGCACACCATCACCAGCACAAACATCCTGGCTCGGAGCTCAGATACAAATCCTACCAGATCGAAGTTGGCAGGACGCTCATCGTCACAGGCTTCACGCTACTTGTCACACTGGTCGGTCTCTTGATCGCCGTGCCGCTCAACAAATGGGTTCTCAGCAAACGCATTGGCGTTGCGCTTATTGCGCTCTGGGTCACTACCACTATCATTAACGTTGCCCTAGAACTCACAGGCTGGGGAACGGAAGGAAGCGACAACTGATGACTTTCTTTGTTGGCCAACCACCTTGGTCAGGACAGGAGGATGGAGAATATCAACACATACTATATTTTGGATTTCCTACTTCCTCTTTAGGCATTGTCGGGCGGATCATTCTCTGTTGTGAGTGAACTTGTTTTGTTTCCTTCAACGATACCACTCTGCGCATATCATGGAGACTGCCGAGGCGAGGCGTCGGCGTTTGATTCATCGGGCATTGTACAATTTCCTTGTTGAAGTACTCTCTCATTTTTTCTTGCTTTGTCCTACGAAAGCTGATTGATTCCGCCCCTGAGACAGAGACAGAGGATTCCTTCATGTATACATGTACTTTTCTCCAGATTCAACCAAGTGCACTGTACCTTTATGGGCATCGTGACTCACAAGAAACTAGATGAATCGAAAGGGCACACACCGCGCGGCTGCCGTATCCCCATTCGGCGTACACACGCAGTGACGCTGTCGCGGGTTGTGGGTTCGAATAATGATATGTGGTTCCCAACTGATGCTGTCCAAAGTTGACATGTTGGTATGTATATAGTACGCGGCATGTCCTACGGTCTCATCGTATCAAATGGCGCCACGTATAGGTGCGAGCAGATGTCAAGTGCTCCGCAATGCTATTACTGAGCTAGATAGACTGGGTAGTGCTGTTGGGAGGGATGCGAGGATGCGAGAGCTGTCTAGCCTACCAAATGCGTCTAGCGCGACTATGATGGCGGTGTCGACTTCGACTTCGACTTCCATTACCAAGCAGACTGTAGGGGCGTGGTCGAAGGTTGTGTGAGAGGTCACTACAGACGTTGCGGGTGAAGAGGCCTATGAAATTACGCAATCCGGCTTGTCGAGAGCCTGCCAGAGACAACTTGGCCAAAGGGATCAGATCAAGGTATAGCAACGAACACCGCAAGTGCACCTAGATCTGAACCACAAGGTTCTTAAACGACTCGAGCAGACCACGAGCGAAAGCAGTCATCTTAACAGTTCATTAATTCGTTATCGACGAAAACGTAGTCATAAATCCATCGAACAGTGGAAGGGAGTCAAAGCCCGGAACACCAATCCCATGCCAACGCCAGTACATCCTTCCGAGCCCAGAGACAAAGCTCAAGTCAGGTCACAACAAGACCCTACTTGCCTCCCCTTGTGTACTTGTTCCACATGTCACCGAGGATACCGGCGCCCTTGGGGATTGACTGCTCCTCAAAGCTCGCTCTGCGTGCGGCCGCTCTGTCGTTGGCGGGGTCGCGCTTCATGGAGTTGATCTTCTGGAACATCTCGCCGGACTGTTGGGTTGAATGGTTAGTCGGAGGTTCTAGATGTATTCCACATTAAGTGAGATGAAGGGAGCATTGAACGTACGGGTCTGCGGTTTTCGGTAGAAGTGCGCTTGTTCTGGGTAGAGTCCATGATGGCCTTGAAATATGGATTGAGGTTGTGTGGGTGGTTATTGTTGGCTCGAGTTGGGCTTTGTTGAGTGTGAGAGCGAGTTGAAGTTGGATCGAAGTCGGTGGATTGTGATTGTTTGGGTCGGATTGAAAAGCGAACTTCCAGACAATCTTATATACGCACAGCTGTAGTAGTTAAGCGAACAAGAAGTGTAACCATCCATGACCACCTCTCCCCATTGTTCACCTCGTGATCCCCAAGCTACCTTAGGGCTAGCCAGGGATCCTCGCGTCCTCCACATCCATCATCGAGCCACAGAAAGCACCCCACCGCTACGTTCAGGGAGTGTCAATCAGCCACACAGACCTATCCCCGCCCAGACCTGACAAAGATCTCGAGATTTCCAGACCCCTTCGATGTGAGGTACGTGTTTCGCAAGCCCCCAAACGAGTAACGTTGATAAACTTTCGATCGTGGGCAGGAATGGTCCGGGGCGCCAGATCTCAAGATCTGAGACAGAAAGAAGGCTTGAAGCTTGCCTGCATTTGGATATCGCTTCGAGCCAGGCCCAGACCAAGGAAGACGGGCTTTCTTTGATCGATTCTGATGTTCACAGTTGTTGCGTGCCATCTGGTAACTGCCACACCTACACGTTCTTTTCGCAAAGGAGAATATGCTGCAGTGTGCCTATCGGTCCAGAAAAACCGTCAATCCAAAGTGGTCAGGAGACGCCGCTGACATCGTTGAGTCGAACCAGATTCAGAGGTGTTGGAATTTGGAAGGCCGAAGAGAGGCCTCTGCTTTCTCGGATAACAAAGAAGCCAATGTCGACCATTCGTCATCATCATCATTCGCAATTGACCCATCCTCCATCTGAAACTGTCAGGTTGCAAGGTAACGTACTCTATTTAAGCTTTTCTCAGCATGCTCCTCCGCATGGAGCGAAGATCTACATTCCCACTGTTTGCCCTGAGATTTGGAGGTGAAGTCGATGACGAGGCGGGCCGGGCTCGATGTGCATTGGCCGCTACAGATCGACTGCCTTTGCATCGACTTCAGGTTATTTTTGAATGCCCACATGCTAGACACGTTGATGGTTCGTTCCATCGCATGACTGCAGTATCCGCTTATTCATTGGGATGGAGTTGAGCGGTTAGGAGTCGATTTGCATAATTCACCTCACGTTGTTGCCAGCTGTTGGGGATCGACCCAATCGAATCAATCAATTCATTTCGATTCACATGCTAGTCGGACCGAACACATCCTACAGTAATGTATCTCCTATTGCATATGAAGTGTGTGATAAGGCACCGTTTCATCGATGCATGTCAACCTGCTCTGTTCCTCCGTGAACGCCTCAGTTTCGACATCTCAACTTCATCGCTAGGCACGACGTCGAGCTCCCGACGGGCTATCGACATCTTGCGCGAGCGAGTAGTCTTCGCTTTCTTCATGGCGGGAGTAGCAGGAACACCAATGTCGGTAGCAACGACACCCTCGGCGATGTCCTCACCCGCACCATCTCCATTTACACCGCTCTGTTGGACGTCCACGTCCTCCATACTGCCGTCTCCAACAGCGGCAGCAGCAGCATCCTTCGCAAACTTCTCTTCCCCCTCATCCCCAAAACTCATCTCTCCCATCTCCCCAGCGGTCCTCTCCTCCTCCGTTGCAGCCCTCTTCGCACCACTCTCACAATCCCAGACCCACCCCTCGCGTAACCACATCCACCTCAAACAAGCTCTCAACTCTTTATCCAACGGCAGAACGCGCTGCCACTCTGGCACAAAAGATTCAGAGTTAGCGGCTCCTTTCCCATTGTAATCCTCCGCTCGCTCACGCAAAACGTCCCGACAAAAGATCCGCCAGCTATCCCAAGCGTAAGGCCCGCAGCCAGGGATGTGGGCGATTTCCAGCGCGCCGCAAATGTCGTCTGAAGGAGCACCTTCCTCTTCTTCATCGTCTGAATCTTCCTCAATCACTTCGTCTTTCTTGTATTCCTTCCCGTCGCCTTTGTTAGGGTAATGCAAACACCTGTACCTCCTTCCTTTGGCCGGCGGTTGCTCGCACCAGGTCTTCGCAATCCCCACCAATTTCTTCGCCCGCTGGTTTTGCAAGCCCAACTTCGCAATCAACTCTACCAAATCTTCATGGTTTGCTTGTGAAAGGTCTTCAGGGGTAGGGTAGAGCGTTTGGAGAGTGCGGAAGATCGGGACCGCGCTGCGACCGGTAGTCTTGTTTAGGAAGGTCACGGCTATCAGGAGCCAGAAGGGAGTTTGCCAGAGTTTCTCTTGGATCAGGCCGAAGTGGGCAGATTTCGTGGGAGGAACGGGACATGTCGAGGTCCCTGCTGGGACACGGGGAGTTTTGGACTTGGATTTGGGGGTCGCTGTGGGTTTGACGGGGGAAGATGTTGGTGTGAAGAAGGAGCTTGTTTTGCCAGTGTCTTTCTTCTTGGTTGGTTTGGGGATGCCTTCGAGATCTTCGGGGGTTGAAGTCTTGATCTCTTCGATAGTCTCATCTTTGACTGACGTGTTGATTTGCCTAGATGGTTGTTTTCGCGGCGAAAAGTGCTTGCTGCTAGTGCCGGTCATTTTACGCTTCTTCTTTTCGGCAGCTGCTAACGCTCCGTTGTCTTCTTCTACAAGGTCATCGAGAGGCTGAACGGTGGGGTCTTCGTCGTTCTCCGCGTCGCCTTGAGCTGAGTGTATCGAAGTCAGTACAGGGACCGAACTCCGTCCAGACGGTGTTGGTGACGCAGTCAATGTACTCAGACTACTTTGTGGGCTACTGTAACGTTCCGTTTCTGCCTTCTTGTCGACAAGGACTGGCGCGCCCTCGATATCGCGCTCCTCATCGTCATCACTGGGGCGATTGCCTTCAACATCTGGCATAACCTCGCCGGCCACATCTACGCCTCCGACTATGTACACCATCGGCGACGAGCCGCGTGCAATATGCCTCAAGGCCACTTCTTTATCCGGCGTCTTCTGTTGCAACGGTTGAAGGTCTACGCCATGACCGCTAGGTAAATCCGTTACAAAGGGTTCTGTGGTGACGTCCAAGGAATTCGGCAGAGGCTTACAATCAGGTAGTGTGCGTGTGGAACCAAAGACCTCGCGGGAGATATCCTCGATGGATCGATAGAGCTCGTCCGCTTCTTGGCTGGCTTGGTAGTCGCCGATTGGAACTTGCAATGAGCTTGAGAGCTGATCGTCGCCGTTTAGACTAAGACTGGGACCAGAACCGAAGGTTTTGCCACCAAGATCTTGCCCTAAAAAAATGGTCGGACGCTCGGTGGAATCTTCAGTGGGTTGTGCTTCGTGCTTGGCTTTGAAGTCGCTGAACAATGGCAGGTCTCTTTGGCCTAGCATACGTGGAGGGTCGTTCGGGGGCTCCGTCGATGCATGTTTATCGCCATCGTGTGCGTCGTCGGAAGTGTTCGAGTCGTTTGGAGTAGATTTTGGAGATGTCTCCGCGACGCGTTCATCGATTTCTTGCGATTCGTGACTTTTGCTGACTTCGTCGTCGTCCACGATAGCTGAGGTTTCGCCATCGCTGCTACTTTCCGGAGAATCAGAATGACTTTTGGTAGGGTTGTCAGTATGTGCAGTACTGTCTGGCTGACCTGCGCTGCCACCCTGGTTGTCTGGAGGAGCGCGCGCCTCGGTTGTAACAGATGGAGCAACAAGGGGAGGCTCCGCGTTACTCGCAGCAGGTTTCTTGGCTTGCATTTCAATCTCGGATTCGCTCTCATCGCTCTCGTCATCACTGTCAGACGAATCGCCGCCGTTTGCGAACTTATTGAAAGCTGCAAAGGCTGATTTCACGTCACCTCTACCCGAGTACGACGGCACGCTGCTCGCCTTGAGCGAGCTGACTGGCTTGTTGACTGAGCCGACATTGCCAGTATCCATCCGCATGCCACTGAGCCCGGAGATCTTGCGACCTTTGGCGAGAACGTCGACCGGATGCCTTCTTGATGAAAGCGAAAATGACGCGATGGTGTTGATGCCTGGCCGTGTTGCTGATGGCTGAGTAATGGGAGGCAAACCAACTGTCGCAAAAGGACGCTCTACCTCTGTAGGCTGGGGGACCTTGGGCGATGCGCATGGGCTGCTGTGAGCAGAGGAAGTTGATGAAGAACGTACGGAGGGGTCTTTAGCTGCTCTGGGCGATGCATTGGTGGCATTGGCGGGAGCGTCTTCTGAACCATCCACCGAGTTGCTGACTGAGTCACCCGCGTGTACGGGCACGTCTTCCTCGACCCATTCTTTCCTAGGTCGTGACATCAAGCTTGTCTGGGTGACTTCTTTTCGTAGGTTTGCATCTATAGATGGTGAAACTTGCTCAGTCTCATCGATCCACTGTTTCTTGGGCAAGGGCAAGAGTGTTGTTTGCGTCATTTGTTGCAGCATGGAATTATCGATCGGGGACTCATACTTCGTAGCTGGTCCATTTACTGAAGAGGTTGGGACTGTCTGATCGAGATCGTCGTGGTCAAGATCTTTTTGCTCGGGCTTGGATGTTGGCGCACGACTTGAGGCTTGGCCGCGTTTCAACAAAGCCAATTTCTGTCTGCGACGTTCGCGTTTCTTGCTAAACCCAGTTTTGGCGCTTAAAGGAGCCTTTGTCGTAGCTTGGGAAGCACTAACGTTCGATTGCGGAAGGGTGGGATTCCGCTTTAATGAGTCGCTGCGTTCAATCTTTGAAGCGCTTTTCTTGCTAGAAGTGGCGACCGTTGCGGAAGGTGGTCGACCGGAACGAGATTTGACGACGTGAGTTTTTACTCTTCTGACAATGCCGGCTTTGATGTGCGATACCTTCGATTTGCCAGAGACTGGTTTCGTCAATGGTCTTTCAGAAGGTCGCTGAACATCGACATCTGCGGTCGCTTGCTCGGATTTATCGGCAGAAAGAGGCTTCTTCGCCTCACGACACGCTTGTCTCTTGCGGAGCCGTTTGCGAGCACTCTTACTGAGCCCAGAAGTCGCGTCTTGCTCAGGGTTTGTCGACGCCTGGTTTGCATCGGGTGCCTGGCGCTTCTCATCTGGCAAGGCCACCTGCAACTTGCTACTTAACGATGATTGATGTGACGAAGCATTGGCCTGATCCCGGCCGACCTTTGCTTTCTTCGAAGAGGGATGCACATCTGCCTGTCCGTTGCCTGCTGTTGAGGACTGATTGTGCTTGCGTTTGCTGCCCATGGTTTCGCCGTGGTGATGCCTCAATCCAAGTGCTCGAGCAGGAGAATACTTTTGATGTGACGCAAAGCACCACTGGCAAGAAAGAAGACGCACGCCGCCAAAGGAAAGGACGAGTACAAGCAATATACAATGCACTAAAGGGAAAAATGGGTGGCAGGCGCAGAGTTTCACGCAAATGGAGAAGTGATAGATCGAGAATCTCGGATCCAGATCCTTAGTTCGCTCGGGGAACGGCCCGCGGCCCGCTCCTCATCCGCTTTTGTCGGACTACATGACGAGAGCAACCGGTGAGCTCAATACACGAACACTTACCGCATAGCCATGTAGCCAAGCGATACGCAACGACGGCCAGCGCTCCTCATCTCTCCATGGATCTAATTCATGTTGGCTCAGCAGGTCTGTCTGACTCGTTGCGACTCACGACACAAGTTTCTCACAACACGCGTTTAGTAACGACACAGCAGCCTTGGAGTATCGACACGCTGCTCCGCGACGCATAGGTAGGGTCCCCTGCAGTACTGATGACAGGTCGTGCAGCCGTGTGGTAGCACAAGCATATGCGAGCCAAGGGCGTTTCTGCCTGCGCGTCGGGGTAGAGATGTTTCTTTCGGGTATCCCTATGTATCTCTTCTACTAACGACATCATGAACGACTCACCTGTCACAAGACGCTAAAGTAATTATACGCGCCGACTTGTCATCTCTCGGACTTTTCCGTTCACAGACCATTCGGGCTTCGACCTTGATGCATTCCATCGCAGCAAGACCTGCATTTCCTCGACACATAACAACCATACCAGGAGGCAGCGCGACAATCGTCAAACAGCACAAGAATCATGTCAGAATCATGTCAGAAACATCATGGCAAACCCCACCTTGGACGACAGCCAAAAGTATCGTACCACCAAGCGGTTGATGGCAGATCACGACGTCGACATCGCAGTGCACGATTCTTACACCATCACCAAAAGAATTGCGGATGTTGCCCATCGCGCTCAGAAGTGCAAAGGCGAAGCGAACCGGAGCCAATACAACAAGATGATCGAGGACCTGAAGCAAGAAGAGTCAATTATCAAGAGGAATGTCACGAAGTACCGTTGGCAGGCCTGCAAGCTGCACTTGTCCGCGCCACTAGACGAGGTCACGCTGTCCGAGCGAGGTGTCCGAATTTTTGGTCACATCAAGCACGAAGTCCTCTTACATGTTGGCCGATTCTTGACGCGATGGCCTGTCATCATAATCGATTGTATCTGCGTTTGGTGATACGAGCTTGAATACCTGTGCTCAATACGTGATCGCCTACGTTCACGCTGTACTGTTAGATTGGGAAGGATGCTCAATTGCTAGAATCTACACTCAAGCTATGTGAAACACCCGCATACTGCTCACAAGGCTCCCGGAGACATTGTGTCAATTGCGTCGAGAATATTGTGGTTGAGGTACAGGCTAACAGGTGTTCGTTGTATCGATCACATACAGAACAGAATGCTGCAGGACATGGAGGAAGGTCAGCCTTGTAGCCTTTTAGCCGAGTGACATGCGACCCGAGTTCCATCAGGCCTCCTTTAACAACTTTGGGAAGCCTTCCTGTCAATATACATATCGACAGTCTATGATGAGCTGAGGGCGTTGGCACACAGACGGTTTCGAAGTCCGCATCGTTGCACAACTTTGACGCCGGACCCCTGCAGTGCTGACAACAAGCCAATCAAGAATGCTTCCCGCTCTTGTGTACGAGGATATTGGACAGTTCTCTCTGTACTGCGAATCGAGTGGCTGGGCAAATCCCTGCAATGCTGGGCCGGCGTGTGGTTGCACAAGCATAAGCGAGCCATGGCATGTTTCTGCCTAGCGACTTAAGTACCAATCCGCTGACCCAATGGTTTCTGCGCTGCTAAAGAACACAATATAAGCCAGAACAGAAGGGAACGTCCTCCCTAAACACCTACCACAGATCCGAGACAAACATCATCACCATGTCAGCACGCGTTTATTTCCGTCCACGCACCATCAGACGCAAAGTCTTCTTTGGTTTGGCTTTTATCTCAAGCCCGTTCGTCGTCTTGAAACTCGATTCCCTTATGTCACACCCCAGCCCTGTCCGACCAGACGACCCGAACATGATCAAACTTCTCGAGAAGAAATTTGAACTCATCATGGAAGATCCCTTTCTGGATAAAGCTTTGAAGAGCCGCATCGCGAAGCAATTGTCCGCAGCAATCGACTTGAGAGTGGCATGCACCGATGCATTCCAGAATCACCAGAAACTTGCCGCAGCCTCGCAGCGAGCCGTGAGAATGGACGCTGCGACTAGGTCAAGGTATCTCAGAGGCACTGTGGCGGGACTGGTGCAGGAGCAGTTGGCGTTGGAGGAGGAGAAGTCGAGGCTGAATTGGCAGGCTAGCAAGCTGGCGATTTTTGCGCCTTGGAGGGAAACCACTCTCTTTCGGCGGGTCGTTAATCTGTCCGCGCTGATCGTCACTGACGGAGTTGTCTCGTCTTTGGTACGTTACCAACTGAAACGCTACCATCGAGTGTGTTGTAATAGTTAGACTGGCATATCTGTCACGGTATTGGGATATAGAGCTCAAGGCGGGCGGTCATGGTATGGGATTCGAATAGAGCTTCAGACATCCGAGAGACTTTCCGAAACTTCATGTTGGAGGGCGTCGAGCGGCCTGTGAATACATTGTCAACGAAAGTCTCTCTCACATCAAAACACGAGTGACGATGTGCTGCAAGGTGAGGACCAGACAGAGACGGATTTGAATCTCTCCAGCGTCGACACCGAATCCCTGCAGTGTCGAGGGAATGCCAAGACCGCTCGCCCATTCGTTTCGCTGACGATGTCCATCTGCAATACTGACATCCAACACAGACAGCGCCCACTTTCAGGATTCAAGTGCTCAAGACACGTAACTTACAGTAGCATGTCAGGCTTGTCAGCCCTCGGGCTCCTCCGTTCGCGCGGCCCCCGAGCTTTTGCGTCAATCGCAACGCCACAACGCCTTCATCGCCAACGACCCATTCACGTCAGAGCCACAGACAACGCGACGATCATCAAAGACTACGAGCAGGACGTCCAAACAGTTCTTGCAGATCCTACGCTGGACGACGAGCAGAAGTTCCGGACCAGCAAACGACTGTTCGCCCTAATCGACCATCGGGTGGCAGTGGGTGACGCTCTTCGAAACCACAGAGCCCTTACGGATGCTTTCAAGCATTGTGGCAAATTGGACCCCACCGCACAATCAGAATACTATCAAGGTCCCATGCTGAACATGTTGCAACAGCAGCTAGCCATGGAGAGGAAGAAATCTACCTTGCTCTGGCAAGCCCACGGGCTCGTTGTGTTCGCGCCTTTGGCAGACGTCAACTTCTCCGAGCGGGTCATGCGATTGATTGAAGTACTGGTCGTCAATGGTCTGCTTGCGCCTTTCAGGCGACTTCGGCTTCGGTCTGCCGTATCGTTCGCGCGAATCTTGCCAAAGATACGATGATACGATCACGGGTCAGTGTGCTCGAGGGATGATTGGCTGTGGCTCGCAATGCTGTTGTAATCGTAGGATGGTCGGATGATGCTGACCCAGGAACTTGTAAATCTAACACTAGCATAATGCCAGGTACACAAAGGACGCGCTGGGCGTCCCATGTCAGTCGATGTACAGTAGTTCAATCAGATGGTGGTGATGGACCGCAGTCCGAAAGCCATTCGAGCGGCCGATTTGGCCGTCATAGGCCGTTATTGGATGCCTTTTGATCTTTTCGTCCTTCGTTGTCTCGTCACAGTCAATAGACGGCTCGCTCAGTGTCAAGTCTGGACTTCTCCATACGGCGGTTCCAGAGTTCCATTGACCGTGGCATCGGGCTGCAATTCGACAAAGATGGGCAGCGATCGTTGTCACGTACTCGATCAGTGGTGTTTGACGAAGCTCGATGCCTCACTTGAGACCTTGGAGAAAGGGCGGCATGGTCTTTCTACCGAAGCTCACCTCCCAATTGCAACATGTTGGCATACAGATTTTAGCCAAGCTACTTTCACATAGTCGGATCTCACCTTCAATATCAGCACATCGTCATTCACTATCTGACTCAGCTGTTTTCGGGAGTGATTGTACTCTACCGCCTCAAGTCACGGTTGGTCTTACCTTTTCCCATGCTCATGAAATTGTCCATTCAATCACATGTACGTTATCTCAGTACAAACAAACAGCTTGTTCCCAGGATAGCCCTGTTGGAGTAGGTGCCATACATCCAGGGTTAGGGTTGGTGTTGGGTCGATCAAGCCAAAAATCGAAGGTCTCGTTCATCTCTTGCTTATATCCATTCAAGAGAGCAATTGACTTACTCGGTAATCGAGTTGGTATTTACAGCCCCGATGGAGTGTGCTCTTGGGTGTGCAGTCGTCGCGTATGTTTTATGTTGACCATTTTATGTAAGCCGAAAACGAAACGATCACAAACTCCATGCAACATATATCCAGGTAAATCACAGCGCTTTGATTCGGTAGATGGCTTTGATTTCTTCCAATCTCTTTTCAGGAGGCGACTAGCCAATCGCTTGCTTAAAGTCTGACCCAGAGGCAGTGGAAGGTTTAAAGATCATGCCTGTATCTAGAGATTGCATCGCTCATGATTTGTCGACGGCCTTTGTTGCTTTAGGACGTGAGAAGATGTAAAGTTATAGAAGGTAGGCGCTTGACAAAGAAGAAAAGGAGGAATGAAAGGATCGGGGTTGGAAAAGGGCATTTATGCATCCGTTCTGAACGGTCTCATTTTTGGTCGTATCGATCATCCTCAAGACTCAACACAACTTTCTAATGTCTCCAAATCCTGACAGCCTTGTCCTGTCCTCCACTGCCCACTCTCTCACCATCGGGACTCCAATCCACAGCGAAGACCTGATCCTTGTGCCCGGGCAAGTTCTCTGCAAGCTTACCCGTACGAACCTCCCAAGCCTTCAAAGTCGTGTCTTTGCTACCGCTGACAAGCAGTCGGCTATCCGGACTGAAAGCAACCATGTAAACTGCGCCGACGTGACCGCGAAGAGTGTGCAGATATTTGCCGTCGTTGGCATTCCACAGCTTGACGTGGTTGTCGAAACCGGCAGAAGCAATCGTCGTACCGTCGGGCGAGAATGTTACGTGGTTGACTTGCTTTTGGTGGCCGATCAGGCGGGCCAAGGGCTTTGTTTGTTGGCTGGGTGACCACAAGTAGATAGTGCAGTCGTCCGAAGCTGTAACGAGGCGCTCGACGCCGCCGGCTGGGGCGGTTGCTGCGTCGTAGCGGGCTTTGGCTTTGGCGCGCTTACCCTCGACGGTGTCGGGGATTTCTTTTTTACCTTTGTGATCGTGGTAGCCGGTGCGAATGACGTGGTCGGTGGAGAGTGCGAGATGGTTGACCCAGTGGGCGTGCGAGGAAAGGGTGTGCAGGAGCGTGCCCTTTTGTGCGTCCCAAAGCTTGACCGTGCGGTCGTGTGATGCCGTGTAGATGGTTCCGTGCTCGCCAGCTCCTCCCCATTTGACACACGATACGCTCGCTTTGTGCCCGGTCAGAGCGAAGTCGGTGTGCTTGCTGACGGCGTCCCAGATGCGTACGGTGAAATCGCGGCTGGCAGATGCGAGGCGTGGCCGGCCGGTTTCTCGTAAGTGGTAGGGTTCCCAGCACATGCTTGTGATCCATTTGGTGTGGCCTTTGAGGGCACCGCCCAGAGCTTCGCCACTTTTGGGATCCCAGAGTCGGACGGTGTTGTCCATGCTGCCGGTTGCGAGGATGCCATCGTCTGGAGACCACGCTACGGCGAGCACCCAACCAGTGTGTCCCTTGAGTGTGTGCATAGGAGTTCCAGTATCGCAGTCCCAGATTCTTGCAGTATTATCGCCACTGCCAGTCGCTAAGCGATTTGAGCTTCCAGGCGAGAAGGATGTGGTCAAAATACTCTCGCCGTGTCCATTTATGCTCGCCGAACATCTTGTGACTGCCTTGACTTTGAAGACGGCCTCAGCACGACAAGGAATGTCGAGCTGCAGTTCTGTGGTAACCTTGCCATCCAGGTATGCCTTGATCACCTCGTTCTGGTCGAACTCGCCCTCGCCGATGGGGTTGTAGAAGCGGTATGGTAGTCTTTCTGACGGGTCTGTGTGGCCGAGCAGGCTGTTGAGGAGAAGGGAGAGGTTCTTGGGGTCGAGATCTGCGAGCGATACGGTGACGACAGGTCCATGTGTCTCGCCGGTGTCTGCGTCTTTGAACTGAATGCGCTGGAGGCCCTCTGGTGCTGGGGCGGGAGCAGCGACTTGCTCGCGGGCACGTAGGGACTCGGCGAGCTTTTGCCTCTTGGAGGGCGGAGGCAGTACGGTGGCCATGTTGTATGTCGAGTTTCAAGGGGATCTATGTTGAGTGGGTGGTGTTATGTGTGTTGGCGCATTGGAAGTGTCTTGACTTAGAAAAAGATGGCTAGCGGGGTTCGTGCAAGACCCTTCCGCAGGCCAACCTGGAGTTTTTCTACAGCCAGAGAAGCATGTGAAGACGAAAGCCTTCAAGAATTGCAACTCCACCAACAAATATCCACAACGCGACTACAGGAACGACTATAGCTTTCCCGGATATACGTCGCCTGCAAGGAATCGGTTGTGTATTTGCAGCCAATTTTTCAAGAGAAGAGTGAAGGTCTGAAAAGACTCGTCGGCGGAAGCGCATCGCCTTACCTACAATGGCCTACAAGGCTGATGTCAAGACCACATTCGAGCCGAGTCGCGTGATACAGCCAATCTACACCGGCGGCGCCGTAGCCACCAGCGACAATGGCAAGGTCCTAGCCACCTGTCTCGGCGAGGAAGTCCTGCTCACAGACCTCAACACCGGAGCGCATCTGGCGCGGATAGAAGGCGTAAGTCTCTTGCGCAGAAAAGTCCTTAGAAAATCTCTGGATTGACGTTGACTGAAAGATCGCAGGATGGTGAGCAAGTCACGACACTGGCATTCACTCCCGACGGACGCTACATTGCGATATGCTCGAGATCTTTGTCTATGCGCATCTTTGCGCTGCAACCTTCCGACGACCTGGACGAGACAATCGAACCCAAACTTCTCCGGACAGTAAAACCTCATGCGGCGCCGGTCGTCACGAGTACCGTGGACTCGACTAGCTCTCTGCTGGCCACTGGAGGTGCGGATGGAATCGTGAAAGTCTGGGATCTCAGAGGCGGCTTTGTAACACACACTTTCCACGGTCACAGCGGCGTGATCTCTGCGCTACATTTCTTCCAGGTGGAAGCTTCACAGGAACAGCCGAGTAAGAGCAAGAAGCGAAAGAGCAGACAACAGGACGAACTTGAGGATGATGCGGACGAGGCTACCATTGGCTACAGGCTCGCCTCCGGTGGTGAGGATGGAAAGGTCAGGGTGTGGGATCTGCACAAGCGCAAGGCTGTCGCAACACTCGACTCGCATGTCTCTGTGGTCAGAAGTCTGGACTACTCTCCGGAACAGAAGCTATTGATTTCCGGCAGCAGAGACAAGACTGTGATTGCTTGGGATGCGCCTACGTGGAAAGCGAAGGCTACCGTGCCAGTACTTGAGGTTATTGAGAGTATCGGATTCGTCCAGGGTGGCGCGTACTTCTACACTGCCGGCGAGACTGCTAGGCTGAGGATCTGGAGTGTTGAAGCCGGCGGCGAGATCACAGAGGAGCAGGAACCTGGCACAGAAATCGAGGCAATAGTGCAGGTTGTGCACCACCCAGACTTGCCCTTTGTGCTCACAGTTCACGCGGATCAGACTCTGGTCCTACGATCATTGGAGCCTCTCGCGTCCCGACCAAACCGCAAGATCTCAGCGCTACCTGTCATTCGCCGAATCTCAGGCACACACGACGAAGTCATCGACCTGGCCTACATTGGAGCAGACCGCAACTTGCTCGCTCTAGCAACAAATCTCGAGGACATTCGTCTTATCTCCCTGGAGGGCGGCTCATCTCGATCGTCAAGCTCTTCGCCCTACTTTGGAGCCGATGTGGCGTTGCTCAAGGGTCACGACGATATCATCATCACCATGGACACTGACTGGTCAGGGCACTGGCTCGCGACCGGAGCAAAAGACAACACCGCAAAGCTGTGGAGACTCGACCCTGCGAACAACTCGTACGAGTGCTACGCAACTTTCACAGGTCACGCCGAGAGCATTGGAGCCGTCGCACTGCCGAACGGCGCACCGCCGCTTGGATCAAAAGCATACAACAACCCGCTCGAGAACCCGCCAAAGTTCCTCATCACAGGTAGTCAAGACAAGACTATCAAGCGCTGGGATATCGGCACCAAGGGCAAGGCAGCGCGCGCCAACTACACCCGCAAGGCGCACGACAAGGACATCAACGCCATCGAAGTCTCGCATTCCACCACCACTCCTTTATTCGCTTCGGCTTCGCAAGATCGCACAGTCAAGATCTGGGACGTCGAGGCAGGTGAGACTATTGGTGTCTTGCGTGGCCACAAGCGTGGTGTCTGGTCTGTTGCTTTTGCACCAACAGACATGCCCGCTTTGACGACTACAAGTGAAGGCGGCGGTGCCAGTAGCGCCAAGGGTATGGTCGTCACCGGCAGTGGTGATAAGACCGTGCGCGTGTGGAGCTTGACCGACTACAGCTGTTTGCGAACCTTTGAGGGCCACGTCAACAGTGTACTGAAGGTTGTCTGGCTCCCTCCTCCACCGAAGCAGGCCAAGAGCGACGCCCGCAGAGGTATCCAAGTCGCAAGTGCCGCAGGTGACGGTCTCGTAAAGGTCTGGGATGCACAGAGCGGCGAATGTGCAGCGACACTCGACAATCACATCGACCGCGTGTGGGCGCTGGCCGTCAAGCCTAAGCCTATCCTTTCAGAAGCCGAGCAGAAACGCCTGACTTCCAAAGACTCCGAAATGGCCGACGCAGACGACGATGACGAAGACGGCGACAACGACCAAGTAACCCTCATCTCTGGCTCAGCAGACAGCACCCTCACGTTCTGGACCGACACGACAGCCCTCACAGCCCAGCAAGCCACGACGCAAGCCACCGCGCGCATCGAGCAAGACCAAGAACTGCAAAACCACATCCGCGCCAACAACTACCGCGAAGCAATTGTGCTGGCCCTGCAGCTCAACCACCCCAAACGCCTCCTTGACCTCTTCGCCAGCGTCGTCAACGGCGTCCATGACCCTGCCTCGGTGACAGGAAACGCAGAAGTCGACGAAGTCCTCACAGGTCTCAGCGACGCCCACCTCTGGGCCCTGCTACGCCGCCTGCGAGACTGGAACGCCAACGCGCGCACGCACAATGTGGCCCAGCACGTCCTGTACGCTCTGCTGCGCTTGCACCCGAAAGAACGCCTCTTGAACGTCCGCCGGCCGCGCAAGAACAAAGCCGGCCCTGCGATTGAGGACGTCAACGGGCAGCTGACCGAGGCCATGGGCGCTCTGAGCACGAACGAGGAGAAGAACAAGGAGAGCGTTAAGGATGTGCTGGACGGCTTGAAGGCTTACACTGAGAGGCATTACGCGAGGCTGGACAAGATGGGCGAGGAGAGGTTCGTGTTGCTTTGGGCGCTGCAGCAGATGGAGGGCGTTGCTGCTGGGGGTGCTCCGGACGAGGTTGCCAAGGAGGACGATGTTCTCATGCTGGAGTGAAGTGATCTTTTCAGAAAAGCGGAGGGTTGTTAAAAGGATAAAGGTCATATTGCATGTAAGATTTCTACGAGCCATGTCGTGTAGATAGTTGTAGTAGTCGCATCAACGCAAGCTCGTCTCGATCATCACTCTTGTTGCCATACTGTAACCCATTATTAAGAAACCGTACGCCGAGCATGCTTCGCATCATCCAGCTCAGCCTAATTCACCACTTGCGTTGCCATGACTGCATCGAGTTTTCATGCTTCACGAACCAACCTCTCCTGTGTACAAACCGTGAAGTAGACTAGGCACAACAGGCAACGTGATGTGAAGCACCCGCCTCTACCTAGGTAGTCCCAGACGGAGCAAAGCAACATAACCACACCTCTCGAACAGATCAGCACGAGGAGTACCGATGACAACTGAAACAGGATACATAGACTGGCGACGGCGCAAAGTATAAGGGGAAGACTATTCCATATCAACCTAATCTATACTAGCATACTAACACAGAATCTGAAGTACGCAGCTTGGGAACAGCGCCCAAAAAAAAGTCTCTCAGTCAACCCAGTGAAGTACAGGCAAAGTCATTTTTTGTTTGGTTTTGGTTGTTCAAAACCCTGCCTCATCATTCGCTAATCACCCATGTTTTCATCAGCGCTCCGGTTTCTTCCCGCCCTCACACTTTCCATGCAAGGGCAAAAGAGTCTCAAAGCGACAAAAAAGAAATAACAGCCTTTTTCCGAGATGCCACCTTTTGCTTGTGATTTCAAGTGTCCCGAGTTCGGAAAAAAGAAGAAAGATCTATCGAGGTATCATGAGGGGAAAAAAGCAGGAATGCAAACCGCGTCTTCGCTTTTCGCTTTTCTAACAGTAACAACCCAAAAGAAAATCAAACGGGAAGATGCGCAGAAGCTCAAGGCCTTGTGTGGTCGGTTGAAAAGCCCCAAGAGCCGCCGCGCAAAACGTATCCCTTTTCCTTCGGTTCGCCCAAAGCAAAGCCGCAAATTTAAACGCCCGTGTTGTTTTGGATGATCAACGTATGCAGAGTTCGCTTTTGTGTTGGTAGTAAAAGCAAGGGTATTAAGCAGGCGCGCTCTCGCTCCTGAAACCAACGGTCGAGAAACCAGATATTCGTAAACCGGTCGTGTATGCGCGTAGGATCGTCAGCAAAAGGCCGTGTGTGACGCCGTCCGGCCGTATGCGGAAAACCCCAGACGCACTGAATCCAGTAGAGAGTGCCAACCTTCCTACGCCGATGCAATGCAGTCAGCCCGGAAAGTCAACGCAGGTCCATCATGCTGATTTGATAACCGAGTCGTAGCGCACGCTTGATCGCAAAGTCGAAAAAAGAAACGCCGAAAGAAAAAAGAGTGCTGATGCTCAGTGCAGCAGCGAAGCCTGGAAAGGCTGAGCCGACGAGGCGCTGAGGTTCTACCACCAGCTGGAGCCGCCGCTGGGGTTGCCGTAGCTGCCACCACCACCGCCCATGCCCATGCCGGGGCCGCCGCCGTAGCCACCGCCCATGCCGCCGCCCATGCCACCACCCATGCCCATTCCACCGGCACCGGCGTAGCCAGGACGCTGTCCACCACCGAAGGTACGGACGTCACGAGTAGCAGCGGCACCACGGCCACGGCCACCACCAGAGCGGCCGCCGCGTCCGCCGCCAAATCCACCACCACCCTCGCGGGCAATGCTCTCGAGGAAGGTAGGAACCTCCTGGTTGGCCTCCTTGAGCAAGTCGATGAGCTCGCGAACGACACCACGGTTGCCACGGTTGAAGAAGGCGGTGGAGACACCAGTGTTTCCGGCACGACCAGTACGACCGATACGGTGAACGTAGTCATCAATGTCGGTGGGAAGGTCGTAGTTGACAACGTGCTTGACGTTGGGGATATCGAGACCACGGGCAGCGACAGCAGTGGCGACGAGGATCGGGGCGCGACCAGAGCGGAACATCTCAAGGGCACGCTCACGCTCGCGCTGAGTGCGGTCACCGTGGATGGAGGTGGCAGGGAAGCCCTGGTTGATCAGGAAGTCGGAGAGGGTGTCGGCCATGCGCTTGGTCTCGACGAAGATGAGTGTAAGACCGGCGCCGTGAGTGTGGAGGATGTCGAGCAGCACACTACGCTTGTCGGGGTCCTCGACGTACTCAATCTTCTGAGTGATGTTCTCGGAAGTGGAACCGACACGGCCGACGGACAAGAAGATGTAGTCGCTCAGGAAGTCGCGAGCGAGCATCTGGATGTCGCGGGGGAAGGTGGCGGAAAACATGAGGGTCTGGCGGCCGTTGGTGGGGGGCATGTCCTCACCCTCGACAATGCGGCGGATTTGGGGCTCGAAACCCATGTCCAACATGCGGTCAGCTTCGTCGAGAACAAGGTACTTGATGTTCTGGAGAGAAATGCGACCACGTTCTATGAGGTCGACAAGACGACCGGGAGTGGCGACGAGCAAGTCGCAGCCACGCTCGATCTGACGGAGCTGGGAGCCGATGTCGGCACCACCGTAGACGACGCAAGGGCGAACCCACGAGCGGTAGGCGAACTTGCGGGCCTCGTCGTAGATCTGGGAGACAAGCTCACGGGTGGGAGCCAGGATGAGCGAAGTCGGGTGGGCCTTGCGCTGGCGGGCGAAGCCAGTCTGCGGTGGGGCGTTGCCGCTGGGGCCGTTCTGGAAGGCTTGGGACAGGATGGGGAAGAGGAAACCACCAGTCTTTCCGGAACCGGTCTGGGCGCAAGCCATCAGGTCACGACCACCCATGACGATGGGAATCGAGTACTTCTGAACGGGCGTGGGGACGTTGTAGCCAGCGAGCTTGATGTTGGTGATGAGGTGGTCGTCGAGCGGCGGGTTGGTGAAGGTGGTGACCGGCTCGGGGACACCTTCTCCAGAGGCCTCAACAGGGATGTCGTCGTAGTTGCTAAAGTTGATACCCATAGACGGTACGGAATCGGCATCCTTGGGCTCTCCGAAGAGTTCACGCTCGACGCGAGGGTTGTTCGGGCCAGGCACGTGCTTGCCATCAACCCAGCGTCCGTCTCCTGAACCGCCAGGCGTACGTCCAGCGCCGCCGCCAGGAGCGCCGCCGCCGTAAGCGTTGCGGTCAAATCCACCGCCGCGAGGGCCGGTGTGTCCGCGAGGCTCGAAGTTGGGGGCACCGCCCCAGCCGCCGCCGCCAGTGCGAGGAGGTCCGTTATAGCCGCTGTTTTTTCGGTCAGTGATTGTTCTGTTGAACATTGTGTTCTGCGGGAGAGGCTTACTTGGCCTGAGCACCAGGAGGAGGGCCGAAGCCGGGTCCGCCCATCGGAGGAGGACCGTCGAAGGCAGGCGGGCCAGGCGCAGGGCCACCGCGCGCACCTCTCATGTGAGGAGGGATGTAGGCAGAGCGGCCTTGACCGTAGCCGCCGTTCTGCTGTTGGCCAGGCTTAGGAGCGTGCTGCGACTCCTGCAGGCTGAGGTTGTTCATGTTCAGTTGATCGGCCATGATTGCGATGTTGTCGTGGGTAGGGAGTGGATATTGGTCGGGATGTGCGTGTGTATGTGTGGTGTGCTGAGGCACGTGCGTCGTCTCGTACAAGGAACGCTTGCAAAGAGACACAGAAGGTTGTTTATGGGGAGTGGATGAGGGAGGGTGTTGGTATTTCGGGGGTTGTTGGAGCACTGGGAAGAAGGTGTGGGCGATATTTTTCGATGAGAAGTAGTAGCCACCGGACCCTGTGCGACGGCTCCCGTTGACGCTAGTGCCTGAGGACACCAACAGAGCAACTGTAAATTGCAGGTGACTTTTAACATGTGATCATGGACTTCACTTTGTCCTCACGGCTAGACGATGACTACTAGACAGCGTGCATTCGTCTCAACAGACCTCTGCCACTTTGAAACCTTCTTTGATTGAACATCTGACGTCTGATCCATCGTCAATTGCGCTGAGGTCAGATGAGTCCCTTGGCAATTGATATCGTGGCGCTCCACTAAATTTGATGGCCCCTGCTATCGAATTGTGATGTCACCGTCGCTAAGGGCATCACAGACACGCACTGTTGTTATTCACCTCTTCCAGAGAAAAGGAGGCATTCGCCTGCTATGTCAGTGATAATCAAGCTGCCTTCATACGGCCATATCAGCTGTGTCAACGTCGGGCAGCCAAGCAAAAAAGCAAACATTTGACACCCGTGTAAGACACAAGAAACGCTTCAGCAATCCAGTGATACATTTCATCTTGTTTTCTCGTGAAGTAATTCTAAGCTCCAACCTTCTCATAAGCACCAGATCGCCCAGCAACTCCAGCACGTCGAGGAGCACAAGTCCTGATGAAAGCAAAGCAGGCGGCAAAGATAGCACCGGCCAGGCAAAGCTTGACAACAATGCTCAAACCCTCCTCAGACGTGCTGTCGAGCTTGGGCACAGTCTTCTCGATTTCAGAAGCGATCTTCTCCGTGACAGCAGTCTCCTTTGCCGCCTCGACACCTGCGTCGACCCACTCGTCGTCCAAAGACACGTTCGACCCAGCCGTGCCTTCCAAGCCTAAGAGCAGAAACGCAAGTGTCAGCCAGTCATCATCCCTCCTTGCAAGCTAGCGAGCAGCGACAGCGACATACTGTTACTGTCGACACCCGAGTGGACACAGCGCGTGCATGGAGGTAGTGATGTCGGGGAGACTAGAGTTCCGCGCGAGTACCTTCTTCCGGCACCTCAAGCTCGCCGCTCTTGACGATCTTGATTGTCTGCTTCGGCTTGTCGCCAGGGTTCTTGGGCACGTTCTCGATCTTCTCGACGATCTCGTAGCCCTCGAGCACTTCGCCGAAGACGACGTGCTTGCCGTCCAACCACGAGGTGATGGCGGTGGTAATGAAGAACTGGGAGCCGTTGGTGTCCTTGCCGGCGTTGGCCATGCCTGTAGTGAATCACATGTTAGTCACGCGCTAGGCTTGCAATGTGTGTCCATTTCTCAACGTACTAAGAAGACCCTTCTTGGTGTGCTTCAACTTGAAGTTCTCGTCGGGGAACTTGTTGCCGTAGATGCTCTTGCCGCCGGTGCCGTCGCCCTTGGTGAAGTCACCTCCCTGGATCATGAATTGCTTGATAACACGGTGGAAGTTGGAGCCCTCGTAGCCAAAGCCCTTCTCGCCAGTAGCAAGGGCACGGAAGTTCTCAGCGGTCTGCAAGAGCCGATGGTTAGCCCGTTGTCAAACACGAAGATGTTGACCACTTTTCATACCTTGGGGACAGTCTTGCCGTAAAGACCAAGGACAATGCGTCCCATGTCCTCATCGCCATGCTGAATGTCGAAGTAGACCTTGTTGGTGATCTTGGGACCCTTGCCAGCAGCCTCGGCAGTCTGAGCAAAGTAGACGAAGGTGAAGGTCAAAATGACCAGCACCGAAAGGAGGACACGCTGAATGCTCGCCATGTTTGACAGTGATTCTCTTCGTAGAGGAAGAGAAAAGAGAAGCAGTGGTGAAGAGCAGACGTAGACACGGTGTTCCCACCTTGCGAGCTGGAGCTAAGGCGGGCGGTCTGCAAGGGTCCATTCGATCTTGGGATCTGTGCTTCGGCTTGCTCTTGCTCTCTCTTCATAACGAATCGGGCCAGAAAGCGGAAGTCACCCGCGGCGAGAACCAGCAACCGCGAACGACGACGACGACAACCTCACTTTACGAAACCGTCATTCAAACCACCTTCACTCACCAAAATACCGCCAAAATGGTACGCTCGCCACGACCACCCACCCGAAAACTCAAAACTAACCAGAACCCACGCGCAGGTGTTCATCTTCGGCGTCAACTTCCTCGAAGGGAAACTAGTCTCGTCATCCCTCAAATCATTCTACGGCCTCGGACCACAGGCCTGCACGAAGCTCATGGCCAAATTCCACATCCACAACACAGCGCGCATCGGCGCGCTGGCCGACAAGCAGATCGACGGCCTGGCAGGGGAGTTGTCGCAAATGACGCTGGAGCAAGATCTGAAGAAGCAACTGCAAGATAATATCAAGCGGTTGAGGGATATGGGAACGTACAGGGGGAGAAGACATGCGATGGGTTTGCCTGTTCGGGGCCAGAGGACGAGGACACAGGTGAGTTCCTTCCGTGACGGAATTATTGAGGATCTGGAGTTTGCTGACGCGATTTCGGCAGATTATGACTGCGAGGAAGTTCAACAGGGTCGAGAGGATGCGATGAGTCTTTTCTCTCACGCTGCCTAAACCCTTTTCTTTCTTGGCTTTCCTACTGCCTTGCATAACGCCAGCGGTCACCGGGTTCCAGCTGGCAGGCGCATGAGACGAATACATCCCCCCTGTAAAAGATACCAATGTACAAAAGATACTTTCAAGAGGAAAGAGATGGCGCAAGAGTTGCAAGCAGATTCCACGGTTCTGTAAATGCTCGGTGTATTTTCAAGTTCTATCAAGGTAATGTTTTACAGCCAGGCCCGTTCTGACGTCTACCAGTAAAGAGATCGGAACACAAAAAGTAGAAAAAAGAGAAGATGGCAGAAATGAAGCAAGAAAAGAAAGAAAACAAAAGGGCGGCACCAGGCCTGCCCAGATATCCGCAGATCATGCCGCTGGCTGAACTGACAAAAAGAGCAGACGATCGAAAGCAAAATCGCAAATGTCGTAATCCAGAGGAAATCCTGCTAGTCGCGTGAGCAACCAAACTTCTCGTCGTCTTCCCTTCCCAACGCCCAAAAAAGAAAAACAAACAGAAACAGAAAGACATCAACAGAGTCATCGTCGAATCCATACATCATCCGGTTCACCAGAGCACGAAAGCTCACGCGGCAACATCTGAGGTCACGCGCGCCTTCCGATCAGGTTCCTGCAAATCGAGTCAGACACCAGGCTTCCATAGGCGGCAGCGCCCTCGCACAGCTACAAAAGCAGCAGCGACGACGCGCAAATCCGGAGTTTTTTTTTTCGTTCACATACCTGGATCTCGAGGCTGAGGGTCGAATCGAGCCATTGTTCGTCCGTTGCCTGGGTCTCGCGGCTGCGGGTCTTTGCCGCGCATGCTGTGGCGACCATTCCCCGGGTCTCGCGGCTGTGGGTCTATGCCGCGCATGTTGTGTCGGCCATTCCCTGGGTCGCGGGGTTGCGGTGGTGGAGGGCCCCTGGAGAGGATGCTGTTGGGGACTAGGGCGTTGAAGTGGTGTCGAGTATCGCCATCGCGAGGCTGTGGAGGGTCACGTGGGCCAGCAGGCCGTTGGGGTCGTGATCGAGGGGCGGCGACGGCTCGAGACATGGTGGCGGCGATTGAGGGTTGCACTGGGTAGCTTGCTATCATTGTGGCTTGCTGGTGTTGAGGAGATCGTGACAAGATGTTGTCAGACGGCGTCGAGGTGTAGACGGGATGGATCTCTGAGAGGGTGTGCTGTTCGCTCAAGAGGCTGAAGGTTCTGTGTTGTAGAGCCAATGGGTAGGTGTGTCGAGTTATAAGGGTATGGATGTAGTGCGGCGCGATGGTATGGATGTTGGTTGATGTAATTGCAGCTGGGATGTTATATGAAAGGCACATGTACCAACAGAAGAGAGAAGAGGCGTGATGTTATAGAGACCCATGGCCCAAGACACGAACGAAAGAAAGGGCGCGCCATTACCTAGAGATAATCAGGCACCAACACCACACAGCACAGCAGAGCCTCTTCCCTCAGTCGAAAGCGCTGCCTCAAGACCGTGATTCATCCCAGGCCGCCCCAGTAGAAGCAACTGCGACCCTGGCCGCAGCGGCGGCGGCCTTTGCAAGTGAGATGGCTCAGTCATACCTCAGGGTAAGGGAACAAAGCGGCCTCCCCCTAGAGCAGGCGGTCGTCGATCTCGTCGAATGGCAAGCCATGGTGCACGCAAACTGAACAACTTGTCAATGACCACGCCCCAAAGCGCCCCGACCTAGCAGCAACGCTAACACCGCAGTGGGGAAAAGGTTATAGGGAATGAATGGGAAAATAGGCAGGGCAGGGTCGTCTGCCTTGCGCTACCTTCGCCAGACGGAGGGGAGATGCCGAGCAACACAACGGACAGTAGGCAGATCTGATCGGTGGAGCGTGGAGCGTGGACGGTTTGACGCGATGCGAGCTAAAGCTACCGAGGCGTTGGACTTTTCGACGGCATCGCCTGTGCATTGAATGACTCCAACCGTGGCTGTGAATGCCTCTCCGTCCAACCATATGGCACGACAGGTGAGGTTGTTCAGTCCAAGGCTACCACGATGCGGGCTGAGGCACGTGTTTGCCTGGTGCACGGCCCTCTCGTGACCATGAATGCCTTGAGCTAGGCAGAACCGACCGCAGTCACGGGGAATGGAAGTGAAGGTCTTGCTTGCATGCATCGACTCGAGATAATGTGACTTGGTTGTTTAATCCATACTGTAGGTGATCCACCAACCGATTGGGTGTGCTTTGTCCTTTCGGTCACAGCGAGTCTGTCCCCCATGTCCATCTCGCTTGATCCGTGTACTGTAGGTATGTGCCCCAGCCTTACAGATCCGTCCTCACAACACAACCCATTCGTTCCACTACTGCTGCAGGACCCGACTGACTAACCAACCTTACGGCACCGCATTACCGATCTGCTTCACACAGTACACTCGAAGGATTGAACAACGGGCACTCCGCGCGACATTATCCTGCGAAACAGAGTCAAATCTGTTGTGCCGCCGCCGTGACTCGAAAGCGAGCGGCCTCTTCGTCTGCGCCTCTGCCCGAAAGTCTCGCGCTTTCGCTTTCAGACTCACTCACAGTCACTCACGCACTCACCATCATCAGACCGAGAGACATCTGCCTTTCGAACTCAGTACATGTGTTCAGCGAATGCGCCACGCGAGAAAGGGCGGCAAAGAGGTTCCGGGCGCCTCACAAAAGAGATCGAGACCCACTTGCCTTGACACTGCGCCCCCGAAAGCTCGAACCTAACGAATCCTTCCGACATCATCGTTCGTTCACAAAAGCAGGCGCAGCAAACCTCATGAACACCAGATGAACGGTTAATTCGGCCGATTCTAAAGTGAAATACCTTGACTTTGTGGGCCGGTCTGTTGGTACTTGACATGGATGGTGGTGCACGTGGCTTGTGCTTTCCGCCTTATGGGGAACATGGTTTTGGGTAAGTGATGTGATCCGGCTTGGCCTGGGGCCAGGGTGGCTTAGTATTTTGGAGTATAGTGTCTATTATTATTGTTGTTGTTGGGTGGCTTGAGCTTTGGAGTGTTGGTTTCTGGGAATAGGGAATATGGGTATTGCCAATCTGACACTGACACTGCCGCTGTCACAAGGCTTGTTCACGGGTGTCATGTATTGGAAGCTCTGGATTCCTGATATCCAGTTCATTTTTCTACACACTCATGATTACCATAATTTCTTTCACCACAAGCCGAAAGGTAGGTGTGTAGATGCCAAACATGTTTGCGTATGCACAAACCGAAAAAGGATTCATTCATAAGCGTGGATTCATCCTGCTCAAATCCTCCCATCATAAGTACCGAAATCCTGCGTCTATTTCTCATCCTCCTCCTCCTCGCTACCGGACTCATCGTCGCCGCTACCATCCTCATCCTCATCCTCCTCGCTCTCGCTCTCCTCGCCCTCGGGAGCTTCCATCCCATAATCATCCTGGAAGTCGTCCAGGTTCTTCAACTCGGCCTTGAAACCAGCCTTCTTGAAGTTCTCCACAACTCCCTCGCTCATAATGGGCGCACAAGTGACCATAAGGTTAGTGGTCTTCGGATCGAAGACAGGAAGCATATATTTCGCCATCGCATCGCGGATCATCTCAGGGGTGACATTGCGCACGCGCGCCAGCATCTTGTGGCTGTAGTCCTTCTCAATTCCGCGAATGACCTGGTTGCTGTAACTCAGCTCGGCGGCGGCGGACATGGTCGGCTGCTCGTTGGCCATTCCCAGCACGATTTCTGAGATGGCGCCTTCGAGAGCGAACTTGTCGAGTGCCAAAGTGCCACTTGCGTAGCCTTCGACTTGAGCCTTCGCCGCGGCGTACGCCTTGTAGGCGTCGGGAGAGCGAGAAATGCGGAAGGTGAGCTTGCCCGTGTCGGCGCTACGTGAGAAATACACACCATAGGCGAGACCGGTGCCGCGGACTGCCACCCACATGGGGCCTTCGACGGCGTCCATGTAGCTCTGCGCAACGAGGAGGGCGGGCAGGTCAGGGTGCGAGTAGGTGTCTGGCCCGTCGGAGGAGAGCATTGCGAAGGAGGAGTCAATCGCTGAGATGGGGACGATATAAGCGGCGGAACCTGGGTTCTTGCCGATGTCGCTGAGGTAGTCGCGACGGTTGTCCAGAGGCTCGAGGGGTTTGCTGGTGTCGAAGGAAGTAGTGAGGGTGTTCCAGGATGAAACGGGGTTGGGCAGAGTCTCGAGGTTGCCGGCAACCTTGATGCGGAAGTTCTCAGGGCGGTGAAGAGACTTGCAGAGAGTCGTGAACTTGGAGATGACCTCGTCTGGGCTGTTCTTGAGGAGCTTGCGCACACGGCGGAGGTAGAGAGCTTTGGCAAGGGTGCTGCGAGCGCGCGCGCTGGAGTTGCGGTCATAGGCGACCATGAAGTAAGAAGCGCTGAGCATACTATCTCCACTGCGCTTCTCGTCAGGAATGTCGGCCAAGATCTTGGTGAGCGACGCGTGCAGTCTGACGGAGTCATGGATTGCATCAAAGAAAAGAGCGCGGATCCATCCGATGATCTTCTGGTAGCTCTTGGGTTCTGTGCAGAATGAGATGTTGAGCATCTCAGGGTTTGCGTGGTTTGAACGGATGCTGTAATCGACAGTGTCGCGCTCGAGCTCCAAAACCACGTCTTCAAACTCAACACGCTTGCCGTCCTTGTTTACGGGCGAGGTGAAGAAGTTCATCATGTACAGAGTAAGCAAAGGCTTGAGCTCGACGGGAACAGCTCTGGTACACATCTCCACCTTGATACGAACGAAGTTCGAAGGAATATGCTCGAAATGAATAAATAACGGCGAGTCGTTGTCATCTTGATCGATCAACTTCTGGATGCTGTTGTCGAGCTTGCCCATCTTCCTCGCGGTACCGGAACGAGCGGTCTCTGTCGGAATGAAGTGCACCGAGTCGGTGCTAGGCACAGGGAACTGCTCAAGCACTGAGTCCGGAATAGGCTTATCGTTTTCAGCCTTGGCTGCAGCCAACTTCTCCTCGAGCTCCTTCAGGCCTTTCTCGCCAAACTTCTCACGTTGTGCTTGGACGCGTGCCTTCTCGTCGTTTGTGACCTTGTCGGAAAGCTCCTTTGAAGGAACACCGAGGATGGAGACGTGGTGGGCGTCAGACAACCACTTCGAAAGGAAGTCCCTCCATTGCCTGTCAGTCCAACCAAGCAGAATATCGAGCTCTTTGATGGTGGCCAATTCCTTAAGGTCTCTGCCGTCTCGACGTCCGAACAAGTGGTCCTCAATGATAGGGTCCGAGAAGAATTCTCCGGCATTCTCGCACTTGAGAAGGATTTGCCTTCGCCAGCGTTCAATGCAGTCTTTCATGTAGGCCATGTCAAACTCCTTTGCTGCGACGTCCTTGAGCAGTTTGAACAAACGCTTCTCCACAGACTCGAGCTGATCGGTCTCGACAGCGGAGAGAGCAAACCAAATAGTCAGGCTTGGGCGGAAGTCGGTACTGTAGTAGACTGCACTGCACAGCTGCTCGCGCTCAACAAGTGTGTTTTCCATTACTGAGATGGAAGATCCACACATGTAGTTGAGTAGGACGCCAACCGCAGCAGAAGCAATGTGGTCGTTGCAGCTGGGACCGAGGAAGCCGACGAGGATTTCTCCCATCGACTCGTCCTCCTCGGGAAAGTTGACCTTTTCGACAGTGGTCTTCGTGAGCGGAGGCGTGGGCTTGGAGTCAACCCAAGGTCTCGTGAAAGGGTCGTCTAATTTGGGTACCTCGTGAAGAATGGTCTCTTCAAAGTTGTCAAGGATGTGCAGGAGGTTGTCATGGTCGACCTCGCCGGTAAGGACTAAGCACATGTTCTTCGGCTGATACATAGCTTTGTGGAACTCTCGGATGCGATCCGCGGTCAACACTCTGAGCTGCTCCATCATGCCACCAGTCTCGTACCTGAATCCATCGCCCTCAGGATACATCAGACGCTTCGCGCGCAGTTCCATCAACTCTCCTTGGTTGTTTTGGACGCCCTGCATCTCAGAGTAGACGACACCAGCGTCTTTGCCCTCGCCGTCGATATGGTGGACCTCGGTGTAGCAACCCTCATCGGTCAAGGTAGGCACGATCAGGTGCTCAAGGTAGACGGGCAGGATCTGCGCAAAACCGTCCCAGCCGGCAGTCTCAAGAGTGTAGGCAGTCTGATCAGTGGCAGTCCATGCGTTTGTGGTGGAATAAGCGCGGGTGGCGAGTTTGTCGAGAAGGCCCTTGTAGCGGTAAGATTTGGAGCCCATAAAGCACAAGTGCTCGAGGGTGTGAGGCGCTCCAGAATCGTCGTGAATCTCGGTTGCCAAAGCAAAGTATCCATTCACTTTCGGACCCTTTTGGTCGACGACGACGCAACGCATACCGGTACGAGTAGACTCATACTGGGTGACGGTGACGGGAGCATATTCGAGTTGAAACTGCTGGATGACTTTGAAGTGAGAGCTGCGTTGCTCTCGAGCTGCTGGCATGTTGAAGAACGATCTGCTGTGTTGAGATGGGAAGACGGATGTTCTGGCTGGCAGTGCTGCTGTGAGTCCACCGCGAAGGAGGACTGGCTTGAAGAGGCGAATCGCTTCTTTTGTTTGACGGTACGTTGTACCTTGTGTGGTCAGATCCTGATTGCTGGTTTCAAGTAAAAGTTTGTGTAATGGTGAGTGTTTGGAACAAAGCAGTGTGGTGGGTGTCAAACTTTTGAGTTGTACAAGTCGACGTCGACAGCACGAGCGTCTGGATGGAATGGAAGACTCAGGTCGAACTGGCAGAAGAAGATTGCGGGGGACGTCAGTCAGCGTGGGATTGGGAGGGAGTTGAAGCGAGGCAGCTTCGACTGTGCATGATTGAGATTGAAGATTGAGATTGCTCGCAATGTATGTATGTATGCTACATGCATAATCCATCGGCATTATTATCGAAAGAGGCGCATTAACTGCATGTACACACACTCGATCCAAGACGTAAGTCGCAGTACTGCACCGCGCATGTATGTACGCCAATACGCTGGATCGGGCCAAGACCAGGCCAGCTTGCATGTGATGGATAAGTTACCGTACCGGTGGACCAAATACAGCAGGTACTCTCACCAGCCTCGTTTAATAACGATTACCTACAAAATTAATGCAGTATATACAGTCACCTACCTACCTATCTAGATCATTGAATCACGTTCCCTATTCCAAACATGACCGCCTTTGTGTTATTTCGTTGATCTCCCTCACACATTCATTGGTATGAGGTCACCACCAGCACAAGCCAGCGGTATAGAAGCAAGCCAGAAAGCAAGCCTCCAAGCAAAACAGGCGTGGCAGGGCGTCCTCTCCTCTCCGCATTATTAGCTACAGCGCGCTAGTCGATTGACTGCAAATCAAGTCGACACGAATCGCCTCGCTTCTACAGCCCGTGCTTGGACTGCCCCCAAAGCCATCGTCGCAAGCCGTAGTCCAACATACTCCTCTTCCAGTCGTCCTCGCCCTCAACCTCGCCCTCGCAAGACAAGACACTGTAACCCAAACCCACACTTTGCGCAACCCATCTTCCACTCTCCCCACTGCCACTTTGGTCGAAACGAGAGACAACCAGGCTAGCCTCCGCCCTGGAACATGATCCACGCGCGCATCCGCCCATAGCCGTCGCACAAGACCGCTGCACCTACCCTGATCCAACCGCCGGCGACAGGGAGTCTTGTCGCCAGAATGAGTTCTCTACAGCATATCTTGTCCGCCGACCCGGACGAGCCGACATCTCCTCCCGCGCAAACTCCCAAAGACATGCCTCCTCCCACAGCCGGCCAGGCTATGAAGCAGGAGCATGCTGCGACTTCAGAAACTCCCCAAGCCGAGGTCGACACCCCGACCGAGCACGGCGACGAGCCATTGTACACTTCGACCACCACCTCGACCAGGCGCAATGCGAGCGGTAGCGTGTCTTCCGTCTACTCCGGCAACAAGATCCGCCATCTAAAGAAGGAGGATGGTATTCCTTTCTGGCGCAAAGACATACAGTACGATTTCTTGAAGCTGGTCTTCTACGATCAAACAAAATGCTTCTCCAAGTACAGCGATGGCTCTTCGGGCTTCACCTTCGCCGAAATCTACATCGATGCCATGGCAAAGAGCAGTAAATGCAGCAAGATACTGAAGGAGAAGCTGCTACAGGATACCGACGGTGCTATCAGTATGGCGATGGTGTGTTTGCTGGTAAATGTCGGGCGCATGAACACGACTCTGAATTGTAAGCAAGCAAGACATCCACGTTTCGCACCGTTCGCAAGCTAATGAACCACAGTCTTTCCCGAGATGCGCGCACAACTACGAACATACCACTCGATTCCAGCGCTCCAGGCGCGTCAGGACCCGAACGCATACAAACAATTGCAGGATGCGCCGCGATTGAAGTCGATCTTGAAGGGCGCAACGGAAGACGACCCTCAGCCATCAACACTGGAGGAAGTCAAAGCCGCCCCGAAGCCGCGCACGAATCCCGTCAACCTCATCTTCGTCCTGGCCCAGTTCGCGCCGAAAATCAGCGAGACCCATTTCATTCCTCCCAGAGACTTTTACGACCTTGTCATGCGAAGCAGCCTCAGCAGTGCGAGCAGAGCTCGGGCGTTCCTTTGGCTAGTCTGGTGGTATCTTGAATCCGACTTTTCGGGCGAAGCTGCTGCAAACAATCCATTCGGGCCCGGGCAATACGGCGAGGGTGAAGAGGGCACAGGTGTACTTCCGCTCAAGGTCCCGAACCTGGACAGCTTGACTGAGGAACAGGCTGCGCAGGAGAATCTAGACACCGAAGACGAGCAGCACTTCGGCGAAGTGAAACGAAAGGAGCGCATTGCCATACTGGCTAGCGAGCCCAGTCCAGCAATGACTGCCTTGAAGAGGGCGAGGAAGGAGAAAGGCTTGACATCTGGTGGAAGTGTACAAGGATACCGCAGTGAGGACGAGGGCAGTGAGGCTGGCTGGTATACCAAACCTTCAGGTGAGCAAAGTAATACCTAATTCAACAATTCGAGCTAACAATTTTACGTAGTGACCTCCGCAGCACGTTACGCTGTTGGCGTCGACGGCGACAGCGTGCACACAAAATCGCCTTCACCAGCCATTGGCCGAGGATTCCAGGCTGTCAATTCTGCAGCGAAGAACACTCCAGACATGCGCATCAATACGCTGCTCAACAACGAGGAAGCCCTACCCGAAGCTCCACCTGCGGTTACGACACCTGCGCCGGTTAAGAAGGGCCCAGGCAGAGGTAACTGGCGTCGTAACAAGAAAACAGACGGGACCCCAGGGACAGGGCGCACGGCGTCAGGTGAAGGCTCCCATCATGTACCACTCTTGCCAAACAACGGTTCCATGTTTGTCAACGAGACGCCTGGAGCAGGCATACCAGCGACACCAGGTTCGGGATTCACCAACACGTTCGGACACCATGGTTCGCCTGGTCGTGGTGCCACACTGGCGTTCCAACCTCCCAACACTGGCGACCACGTACCAACTCCATCATATCAAGCACAAAAGCGCCACCGTGGCGTCACTCAGCATCAAAACGCCATCATCAACCATCGTAAACAGCAGATCGACTATACGCTCGACCGACGAATTCGCAAGATACATATTCGTGCTCGCGACAGACGTGAGGAGGAAGGTGCATTTTTCCGCGCATGGAAGCGCATTAAGCGCATGCCTACAGACTACGATTCAGAAGAAGAGATGATCAAGTCGCGGAAAGGTCGCGATCGTCCAGACAAGGATGATGACTACCGGCGAACAAAGGAAACACAGAACGGTGCTGATGACTCGAATTGGCGGCGCGCGCGTTCCTTGTTGGCGGGCTTCGTTCGAGTGGACAACGAGACATCGGACTTGGGTGAAGAGGCCAAGGCGTTGGCAAGATCCTTACGTCAATGCTCCAGAAGACTCGACCGGTGGCAAGAAGCAGCAAGGCCTGGCCAGGCTGTCATGCTCAGTCGGAGTAGACAGGCAGATGGACTCCTGTATGCGCGGCGACCGAGCGTTTCCTGGGAGGACGATGCCGTGGATGACGATGTGCCGCCTGTCCCTGTCATCAAAAAGATCGCGCCCAAACCGAGGAAGAGCACTGGCAAAGGCAAGGCTAAGGCTGAGCCCGTCGAAGACGTAGAGATGGAAGATGTTGGGGAGCCCAACGGTGCTGGCGAAGCAGACCTGAACCAGGAAGACCTCGAACTGCTCGGTGAGGTCGACGCGGATGCGGATGACAGCGACGTGATTGACTTTGACGAGGAAGAAGATTTGCAGGATCTGGACTTGGCCGAAGGGGAGGACGCGGAGACGGTGTGGTAGATCGCTTGGTCGAGGCTGCGGTGTGATTAACTTCACTGTAAGTTGTTCATCGACTGCTATTGTATAGATATCTTTCTCTCCAGTGTATAGATAACGCACAAGAACCCAGGCAATCGAGCGCATCCATCCATTCAGTGTCGTCGATCTTTCCGTTCATTCATGTTTTCACAAGCCGGTCGCTCACATCACCTCGAGGGGAGGGACCCGCCACGTGACGTCCCAGCCTCCCTCGAGTCGCTCCTTCCCTCCCTTCACACCTTGCCAAGCTTTCTCGTGTCTTCCATATGTTTGCTACTCTGCCTCGCACAACAAACGCTCACCTGCATCTCTCAAACGACTCTTTTACCAATTACTCATCCGCCATCATTTCACACCCCTTATCCTTCATCCATCTCTCGACCCCACTTCCACCTACTGTACCGCTTCCTCGACAACAACACTACCACCACCTCACCCTCACCCTCACCGCCGGCGCGATCACGACATTCCGCCGCCGCCGCCGGCACCTCGACCTCACCCGCGCACTCTTTTGCTCTCTCTCAGGAGCAGCGCAAGGAAGACACAGCGGCTCGCGCGACAGCGAGCCGTTGGTACATGAATACTAACCTCATTCTGCAGACAACCCGAATTGTTCGCTCCGCCTCACTGCGCGAGCTCTCGAACGCCACCTCGGTCTCCATCCCCCACAAGCAGGATAAAGAGCGGGAGCCTTATCATGCCTTCAACTGGAGTAACCCTCCTTCCTTCCGGGGCGACACCTCCACTCACAGAAGAAGAAGATCACATCGGTCTGCTTGCAAGTAGCGAGGTACGGCGCCTGTCGCTGCATTGGTCTGTCTTATCCCTTCTCACCCGAGTGAAGTAACAGGCTAACACTATTCACAGGGGAAGACGCCCTTCCAGGAGAGGTGGTCGCGTCGATGTACCACAGCGCTCAACTTTCCCTATGCGCACAGATCATGGTACGTGTCATCTCTACCTATCTGCCTCAGATATCACGGCCAGCTAACGTTCATCACAGGTGGCAATGTCGGCCCAAGTCCGTCTTGTCAAGGTTCAACTGCGGCTACGCAGGTCGTGTCCAAACTGGCATTTGAACTTTCTTTTGCCGCTTCAACTGAAGTAACCCTTGGAACGAATGTAGAGCCACCGTAATGGTGTGCATCTGCCCTTTCAGGGCCGGCACCTTCACCCACAGAACAAGAATATCACCCCCCAAGGACCTGCCTCAGGCTCGCCTTTTTCAAACCCCATCCGGTAACCACAATCTCCGCTCACTTCTAGTATGATCCGGGCTAACCACATTCACAGACGAGGATGACTCTCTGTGACGGGACAGTCTAGTCGGCGATAGAGAGCCCAGTCACTCTGAGCTCGGTCACCCCCTGCACTACCACCCATCCCCGACAACGGAGTACCTCGCTGCAATAGTGGAGCCATCACCTCCAACTGCATCACAAGCGGCAGACGCCCTTCGACAGACGTCTTCAGCACAAGAAAATCTACCTTCCGGGATCTCCCGTGTTCGACAATGAAGTACAACCGGTCCAGTTAAATCGAACCGACCCCTTCACACCCCAGTCGCCGCTCCTGCGACTACCCTTCGGCTACGGTCGTTGTTTCTCTGGGTTAACCCTGCGAATATCAAAGAAGTACATCGACAACCTCGAACCGGCACCTTCACGCTAAACTCGCACCCCAGCCGCCACTCCAGCGACTACAGCCCAAGACGAAGACCCGCCCCCTCGACTTCAGCTACCCCTTCCGGGTCTTTCCCGTGCTCGATGATTCCCGTCATCAACCGTCAAATAAGTCACCTTGCTCTCGACTTACTACCACAGCAAAAGACGACAGTCCGCGTTCGATAGCCTCCGAAAGGAGATCGCTTCGTCGCTATAGAGCCCCATCATAGAGCCAGACCAGGTATGTTACCCATCCCATTGTTTCTTCGCGAGCGAACGCTGTTGTCTTCCTGTCGCTTCTCTGAGAGAGAGCAAATGCTTGCGAAAATCCAAGGTATGTTCTCCCGTCTATTTTCGATCAACTAACCACAGGAGCGAGCGCGGGCATGGATGATGAATACATACACGAGGTCTTGGAGGTGCTGGCAGGTATTTGAACGAGTTGTCAATGGTGAGCGTCGTACACTACGTAGCGATGCAAAAGATGTATCGGTTGCTTTGTGAAACACGCCTTCCCTTTCCAACTCACTATTCCTAATCATTGTCCCCGATCCTATCTACCTCGACAGCTGTTTCCTCCCGGACATCACTCGTAACCATCGTCCTCCTAACAGTCCAAAGCAAAGCCTCTTCCTCTGACCTGACATGGCGTTCTTCCTCCCACGCAGCCCCAAAGAATGATCAAGTCGCGCAGTCACATCATGCCTCTCCTAAGTCCATGCCCTTCACCATGGCCTCCCTCCCGCAACCGCTCCTCAGACACGCGATTACCATCACCATGGACCAACGAAAGGAGCAAGTCACTCTTCCCCCACCTCGGCCTAGTAGCACTGACCAAGAACAACCACCTGATCTTCCACAGATTGAACGAGAAATTAGTCTCTTCCGCAGTCGAGTGGCCCTCCCAGAGAAACGAATTCTGCGTCAGCATAAGCGTAGCGTCCTGCAATCCGCTCAGATTCTGGATCTCGGCGTACCAGCGTGTTTTTAGCAGGGCTTCCGGTGTCAGGCTTTCGCGCCACATCCGGGCGGAGTGGCGAGAGGTGAGCGTCAAGGCCATGGCTTGCATGTCGGAGAGGAACTGGGTGATTGCGTTGCTGTTGTTCATATCGTCGTGATGCTTCGTTGTTTGGCGCGTGTTGTACCCGGAAGGTCCAGCGGCAGGGTTCACTACGACCTCGTCGAACCACCCGCCCTCAAAATCCAGCGACTCGGCGTGTAGTTCGATGCGACTCAGCTGTGGGCACGCTTTGACCAGTGAGCCCACCCCGACGCACAGGATCTCGGACATTCGCGCGTGGATTGCGACTAGGTGCTCGAGGCCTGGGAGAGGAACTCTGATGTTGTGAATGCCGCTGTAGCTGGCGTAGGGGCTGATGAAATTGAAGATCCGGTTGCGCCGCGTGACATCAAGGTCGCTGCTTTTGAAGAAGTCGATTGTGGCTTCGTGTTGCCAGCGTTTGCTGACGAGGAAGCGGGAAGTGTAGTGGGTGAAATTTGCAGGCTGTCGGGGGTGGGTGGTTAGTTTTGGGGGGTTGTTTCTGATGGATGTTGGATCTGTCTGTTAGAGTACGTATTTGGAGAGTAGTGCTGCCAGCGCCACTGGACAAATTCGCACATCGCTCATGAAGTGAACGCGTCACGAGCAAATCAATCTTTGAATAACAGTGCATTGTCACTTACCAATTTTGGGAGTCTGTCAGACCTGCGGTCTGTAGTGACGAACCCTAACTCGTCCCGGAGGTAGTCCACGCCCATTATAGGCTTCATCGGCGCGTCTCGGTCGCGGCCGTATGCATCCTTCAGCACCTTCTCTCGGAGCTCGCGAGGGAGGGTCCACCAGAGACACGTGCCATCTGCAGGTGGTTTTGAAGGGTCAGGCATTACCGTTGATCGTTGTAGGCGATGTTGGGTTTCGCTGCGAGTTACGCGTCTTGACATTTTTTGGATTTTTTGAGTGGTGGTGGTGGATGTCGAGTGAAGGTTGGTGACGTGGGAGTGGGTGAAGTGAGGTTGTCGATGTTTTTTTTGAATCGCTTGTAGGTAGCGATCTCGGAGGCAGAGGAGCAAGGGTTTCTTCGGGAAGGTTTGGATGGCATTTACAGGTCTGCATCTCTATTTTTGAATAGAGCTAGTGCGCCTGAGCCTAAACGAAAGCGAATCGCGAGCGCTTTGATTCGATGTATTGATCATGTTGTCGGCCAGTGGAATGGATGAGGTTGGTAATGATTCGGGACTTGGTTGGTCCAGTCCTTTGCATGTGACAGTTTGCTTCTACTGCTCGAGTATTGGTCGAATTCCGAGTCGGACAACGTGATGGTCAAACCGGTCTCTCAGTGGCCAATGCAATCTGGGATTAGTATCCGACTGATGATACGGGCACACTCATATGAGCCTCAGCTTGAGGCTTTGCGACTTGACGACCAGTCTCTCACCGGTTGAAATGTTTCCATTGTAGCACACGGCCGACTGTATGAGCTTGAGGCGGGGCTTCTTTGGTGAATCTATTCTCATCATTCAATCGTGGCAACAAGTCCATGTATGTTCTCAGACGAAGAAGCGAAATCCGAGTCATCAAATCGGAGCATCGAACCTGCTGTCTTTTCGACGGAGCCTACTATGGGCTTGCTCATCTTTCCTCGCTAGATTCCACACATTGTCATGCGTGTTCGAGGAGTCTTTTGCAGATGAAAGACGATGGGAGTTGATTCGAGGTTGAGGCTACGCGTGCGGTTCAGGAACGTGTTGGAAGTGAAGAAACGCGCGATGACGAAACCTTCTGGAGAGCGAGCTCGAGTGGGGCGGCAGCTTCAATGGTCGTACATAACTTCATGCCGTGTTCAACACTCTGTTGTCGTTGATACTTCTTGGCTTGGACGGGAAAAAAAACGGAAATCCATCAGAGTTGGAACATCTCAAGACGTATCGCAACAATGGCCTCTCCAAACTCCCGCCCTGGAACCCTCCACAACATCGCACCCAACCTCTCCGCTTTCGAGCCCTCAAAACCCCTCACCTCGACCAACAATACAAACACCCTCATCTGGATCGGCGGTCTCTCAGACACCTACAGCTCCGTCGCATACCCCTATGCCCTCGCCCGATCACTCGGCCCAACATGGTCTCTCATGCTCGCCGCTCTTAGCTCCAGCGGCAACAGCTGGGGGACAAGCAGCATCGCCCGCGACGCCGAAGAAATAGCCAAAATCGTCATCTTCGTAAGGGAGCGCAGGCCCAACGGCAAAGTGGTAATCATGGGCCATTCAACGGGCTGCCAAGACTGCATGCAATACTTGACCGGCACCGGCGCGGACAAGCGACCTTTTGTCGACGGTGCGATCTTGCAGGCGCCTGTCTCTGATCGTGAAGCGATCGAAGCCGATCTCCCGCGCGCTTTTGTTCAAGAGGCGAACCAGCTTGCGTTGAAGATGTGCCGGGAGAAGAAGGACATGGATATGATGCCTTTCCGCTTCACCAGCGCGCTCTTTGGGCGGACCGCTGTGACGGCGAGACGGTGGGTTGATATTGCTAGCCCGGGGCCTGATCATAGCGGCGCAGACGATTTCTTCTCGAGCGATTTCGACGAGGTGAGGTTGAGGGAGTCGTTTGGGAAGTTGCCTGGCAAGACGCCGGTGTTGATCTTGTTTTCGGGTGAAGAGGAGAATGTATCAAAGGAGCTGGATAAGGAGGCTTTGGTCAAGAGGTGGACCGGTGTGGCAAACGATGCTGGGGCGATTATCGATGAACAGAATGGAGGTGTCGTGCCTGGTGCGAGCCACAACCTCAATGGCAACCCCGAGAGTGTCGTACAGGATCTGGTGGGACGCGTGCTGGCCTTCGTTGGGCGGTTGGACAAGGGCGACTTCGCACAGAGTACTGCTGGAGCACGGATTTGAGTTGAAGGGCGTTTGACATGATGAGTAAGAGGTTTGAAGTCTCGCGAGAATAGCGGATTTGCATTGACCAGCGTAACGAAGTAACGATAGCATGAGCATGATACAGACTTGGTTTGATCGAGCCATTGCAACGATACCGCCGAGGTCATACCTAGGTGGTTTACAGTTGCCTCTTGTCCCTTCTATCGCATCGGGACTCCTTTCGCGGCTGTCGCCGGCCAGCGAATTTACCAACAATGAAGCATCAACTGCCTCGATGTTCGATTGAGATCGAGCAGTCAGCCAAGTAGATCAATCATTCCTCATGTGCGATGCCGTAGATTACCATCGGCACTCAATAAACAAGTAGTGCAGTTGTTTTGTAAATGCATTGTTCCAGGTGAGTGATTCTCGAACAGAGGCTCATTGGAATGTGTGCATAAAGCTTGACATCGGCGTTCATTGATTCGACAGGCCTCGAACGACAATTACATACCGAGAATGCACATTCTACGAATGTTGACACCCAAGGGGCTATCAAGATGCCTCTATACCCACATATACAAATGAACGGAGGCAGATGAACGAGATATTTGGATACTGGCTCGATCGGCTAACACCAACCCTAACCCTTACGACCTCAAGGATGACACACCCGAGTCACCAACATCGATTTATCTATGCGAGAAAACCAAGAGAAGAGAGTGTTTGGTGGGAAGGATCGCGTTCGGTGTAGTAGGTAAGCTATACACAGCGCTGCATCCACTTTTTATATTCATTTTTTTTTCTATCCATGTATATATTACATGTATATGTGGTTTGTTTTAGCGTAAAGCGATGTTACCCCAGACGGCCAATCATCCAGGTCTTCACAAGTATTTGTTCTCCTTGAGCCACTGCTCGACATCCTTGGAGTCCCTCTCGAGCCAGCCAATCTTAGCCTGGACGGCATCGTAACTCTGGGCCAAGTTCCTCTCGAAGCCCTTTGTGCTCTTGCCATCGAAGAAGCTCTTGACATCGTCGAGTTGCTCCTTCTTGGTGAAACCGCTGGAAGCCATGGCGACCACGGAGCCGAGGAGGGTAAAGGAAGGCGGCATCTTCTTAACAAGCACCTCCCAGTTCTCCTTGACCCACTCCCAGAAGGCTTCCATACCGGGGCGGTGGGCGCGCAGGCCGGCGAGGGGCAGGTATACATCCTGGTCCTTGACGTGCTTGCTGAGGGAGTATGCGAGCGTACGCTGGATGAGCTCTGGTTGCTGGGCGCGGCCAAGCGAGCGGAGGGCGGCATTACGCTCGTCGGCGTTCTTGGCGGTCTCGTACTCGTTGACGAGGATGTTGTATTCCTTCTCACCACCATACTTGAGGACAACAGCATAGACGCTGGAGCGGAGGTTAGGGTGCAGTGCGTTGCGGTCGCCAGCAGCGAACTTCTCAAACATGTCGAAGGCAGCGGCCTTGGTCTTCTCGTCACCAGTGCCAGCCGAGGCGCCGAACAAAAGTGCCTTGAATTGCTGCTCGATGTGACCGTCGGTGTCCTTGAACTCCCAGCCGATTTTGTGTGCCTTTTCGGCAACGAGACTGCGCTGGAAGTCACGGAGAGCGTCCTGTGTCTTTTGGTCCTCGAAGATCCAGGCATTGCGGATGGTGCCAACGCGAGCGGTGATCTCATCCCAAACAACAAAGTCAGGCTCGGTGTCGAAAGACTTGAGCAATGAGAGGAGGCCAGAAGTCTTCTGGTAGCCAGCGGCGGAGAGAGCACCGGCATCGGCGATCATACCAGCGCGGTCCTCGACAGTGAGGAGACCGGCCTTGGCGTTCTCACCAAGCTTCTGGAGACGCTGGGGAGGGTAAGATGTACGGTAGATTCCGCTGTGGTCAGCGTTCAGCTTGTAGAAGTCAAAGTCGGGGACCTTAAAAGTATCCTCACGCTTGGAGAGAGTGAGTTCCTCGTCAACGCCGTTCTTGGTGCGCAGTCCGAGGAAGACAGGGAAGAGCGTCTTGTCTTCTTCAGGCTTGACATCGGCGGTACGCAGGAAGCGGTTTTGCTTGACCGAAACAGAGGACGACTTCTCATCTTCAGTGACAGTAACGACGGGGAAACCGATGTTCTTGGTCCAGATGTCGGCAATACGCTCGACATCCTTGCCACTGGCATCACTGAGGGCGGCCCAGAGATCGCCGGTCTGAGTGTTGCCGTAGGCGTGTTTCTTCAAGTAGCGACGAATACCCTCCATGAAGACATCCTCACCAAGGTGCTTTGAGATCATGCGGAGCACGCAAGAGCCCTTGGAGTAGGAGATGGCATCGAAGATCTGGTTGATCTCATCGGCACGCTTGACAGGCACCTCAATAGGGTGAGAGCTACGCAGCGAGTCGAGACCAAGAGCGGACTGGAGGTTGTCGGTGACGTATCCTTCCCACACCTTCCACTCCGGGTAGAAGATGTTGCACGAGTACCAAGACATCCATGTGGCGAAGCCCTCGTTCAACCAAAGACCATCCCAGAAGTCCATTGTAACGAGGTTACCGAACCACTGGTGAGCAAGCTCGTGCTGCACAACTTCGGCGATGCGCTGCTTAGTAGATGCGCTGCTGGTCTTCTCGTCGAGGAGAAGATCAACAACACGGTAAGTGACGAGACCCCAGTTCTCCATGGCGCCGGCAGAGAAATCGGGAATGGCAACCATGTCCATCTTGGGCAGAGGGAACTCGCTGTCGAATTGCTCCTCGTAGAATTTGAGCGTCTTTGCGGCAAGCGAAGCGGAGAAGTGGCCGTGGTCGATGTCCTTGTCGGGAGTGCAGAAGACGCGGACGGGAAGGCGGAACTCGTTGGTCTCGTAAACCTTGAGCTCACCAACGATGAAGGCGAGGAGGTAGGTCGACATCAACGGCGTCTTGTTGAAGGTAACAGCCTTGCGCTTCGTGCCAGTCATGGCAGAGTCGACCTGCTTCTCGCTGGCGACGTCCATGTTGCTCAAGCAAGTCATCTTGTCGTCGGCGATGAGGGTGACAGTGTAGGTAGCCTTCAGTGCGGGCTCATCGAAGCAGGGGAAAGCCCTGCGTGCGTCCGTAGGCTCCATCTGGGTGGTGGCCATGTATGCGTCCTTGCCGTCCGCACCCTTGTAGGAAGAGCGGTAGAATCCAGCCATGTTGTCGTTCAGGCTGCCAGTGAACTTGTGGAAGAGGGTGGCCTTTGTCCCGGCGGGGATGGTCTCGTCGAAATCGATCTTTGTGGTCTGCGAGTCCTCGTCTAAGCTCAGCCTGGGCGAAGAAGACACTGTGTTGGAACCGGATTTAATGATGGTCTCGTGGATGTCCAGATCCAGAGTGTTCAAGGAAATGCTCTTGGTGTCCTCCACGACGTCCAGCTCGATGGTGACGGTTCCCTCATACTTGAAGGTCTCGAAGTTGGGCTCAAGAGTCAAGTCGTAGTGTAGAGGCTTGACGTTCTTGGGCAGAACCTCGCGGCCGCTGGCGATGTCCATGCTGGAGTTTGCGCCTTCGATCTCGCGTTGGTGGCGGCACATGGTTCTTCGATGCGAACAGTGTCTTCGTGTGGCGGGGAGGGGGCGTTGGTTGAATGTGAGATTGTTGGAGATGTGATGGCGGTTTTTGGCGGAGAGGTCCAAGAGTGGATCTCTGGTAGTGGTGGGCTGCCTGGCGGCGTAGCTTCGAGTGAAGGTGGAGGCAAGCGGGCGGGTGTGGAAGGCGCGATGGACGACAGTGGAAGGAGAAGGAGAGACGTGGTTGGATGCGCGCAGCAATGGTTTGGCGGCTCCGGCGCGAGCGAAGGATCTCATCTAAGAGGTTACCTATAAGAGATGGCGGTGGAGGGGAATTATTATTGATGGTGGTGTCTGTATGCAATGGAGCATGTGACTGCGCGAGTCCTTTCGCCGGGCATATTCCACGGGTGCATCTTGATCTCGGGGGTGCTTTGCTGCACGCCGCCGGCCTCGATCGATGGACTAAGAATCGTCTAGTCCAGTCTAGGCAATGCATCCTGCGTCAAGAGACCCTTTGCTCTGTTCTGCCCCACCAAAGCACCAAGCCTCGTTTATCATGCCACCTGAGAGTACAGGCACTGTACCGTGCTAGCATTGGGGCTGTGTACATAGGTAGAATGCAACGTCACCAATCAATTCCCGTACCTTTCCATATACCTCGAATCCACCGGTGCATTGGCGTTTCAATCTACGTCAGTCGTGCCCGCTACATGTATTACTGCCAAGTTTGAAGCTATGTTGCACCTGCTACCTGACCAACCTTGATAACCCCTCGACTCTTCTCTTGATCTCCTGTTCTCTACTCTTCATTCACACTGTTAGCCTTCACACATCAACAAAAAACTCTCTCACAAATAAGTGTGTATGATCCTTCGACTCTCCCCTGCTCACCACCTAGTTAACACCCATCACAGCAACAGCACTTCACCAACAATGGACTTCGTCAAGAACGCAATGGGCGGCGGCAACAACAACAACAACGCCGGCGAGAACCAGCAATCCGGCTCTGAGCAGCAGTCTGGCGGTGGTGGCTTCCTTGGTGGCATTGGCAACAAGCTGAACAACGCTGCGGGCGGCGGCGAGGCTGGAGAGAAGAAGGAGGACTACCTCGACAAGGGTATGCAAGCCTATTTCGACTTCCAAGCGCCACATTGACTGACTTCCTCGCACAGGCGTCGACTACGTCCAGGAGAACTTCATGGGCCAAGGCAAGCAAGACAACGAGAGCGCCGTGGAGCAGGCCAAGGACGAGCAGATCTCCGACTTCATTCGTGGCCAGTACAAGAGCGCCAGCGGCAAGGAGTTCCCGGTCGCCGACAAATGAGCGGGTCATGCGTCTACTTGAGTCTTGAGGGAGGGCCAGGGAGCCGATGATGGTTGCACAGCCCGAGTCCCGACCCAGTTACGATTGAACGAGATGATATGAAACAACTTTGAACCTTGGCTTTGCTTTCTCACAGTCCTGATAGTGCGTGCGTGCGTGACCTCGCCGACTGAACACGTGCTCGCGAGGTTGTGTTGAAGTTTGACGTCCGGCGGTGAGATGCTCGATATCACCATGGCAAATCATCACAACAGATAGAGTAGCAGTCATGGTGGCAACGATTAGGTATGTCCCTGTACGGATATCAACAACAAAACAGTACTGAACGCCATCACCAGTGCCCAAAGTCCGATATTCCCGTAGAATGAGTGCTGCTTCGCCCCTTCCCAGTTTACATCCGCCGCAAAATTTCCTGTCTCAACAGCGCACCAGCACATCAACAACCCGAAGATGAAGAAAAACCCTTCCATCGCCGTCGCTTTCGCAGAACACTATCGCACGGGTAAATATGCCGATCTCCGCCTCATCACGTCAATCGGCACGCAACTCGATGTTCACCGGCTCATCGTTTGCTCCCAATCACCAGTCCTCGACGCTACAGCCAAGACTGGCGCGATGATTATTCAACTCGATGACGAAGACGACGCGACGATTGTCGAGCAGATGGTGGAGTGGATGTATGGTATTGACGACGAGGATCTCCTGACGGATCGCAAAACCATCGACGAAGTGGTCGCGAAGGGACCGGATTTCGTTTGCGGCGAGATTTTGGCTGTGGCTGGTCTTGCTTGTCTTGCTGCGAAGGTATGTTGGTGTTGTATGCTGCTCTTCATAGCGCGGACTTACAAAGGCAAGGTGTTGAACTAATCTTGTGGTTCTATTTACAGTACCAGGTTCCCAAACTGGAAGCTCAAGCGCTCGAAATGGTCAATCTGCTCATTGCGAACCTCACTTCATTTCGATCCCTCCTTGAAACCGTACATCAGATGACATTCGAGAGCACGTTGGGAACTGTACAACGGAACTTGATCTCACGGGCACTGGACCTGGTTCGCATCAGAGGACCAGACATCGCTGCATTCACAGACATTGAGGCGAGGCCCCAGAAGCCCTCAAAGAGGCTCGACAGTGACCTCCCCGTCGGCACAGGGCAAGACTCACCTCTCAGCAACATCGACGTCTCACCTGGTCCCAGCTACGATGCCGCCGTAGCGAGCAAACACCCCGACAGTTCGACTTCTAAAATCCCTCGCCTCGACCACCAGAACCGAGATAGGCGCACGACCGAACAAGACCAGCGCTCTCGTCCGAGCGCGAAACAATCATCGCATTCCACTTTCGTATCGCTCACCTCCCAATTCACCCCAATCAACCAAACGACCCCAACAACATCACCAACAAAGATGCAAACGACCAACACCTCAAACCCAACAACAACAACACCCACCTCCACTTTGCAGCGAAAACGCCGCCCTCTCCTTGCCTCCCTAGCAATCAGCACAGCCCTGCCACCCAACTCCCCACCCCTAGGCCCACACTGCCACTGCCACGCCTCGTCCGACGACCCGACCCTCGTGGCCTGCGAAGGCTGCCGAAAATCGTACCATCCGCGCTGTGTAGGAAAAGGAGCCTTCGCCAAAGCGACGTACAACCTGAGGGACGAGGTCAGGTATATGTTGAGGGATGTGGAGAGGTTTTGCAAGGGCGCAGATGGCAATGGCGAGAGTGAAGAGGAGTACGGAGGCGGGGAGAAGTTTCGGTGCGGGAATTGCGACAAGTTGTATTTTGGGTGAATGGTTGGTTGCGTGTGATTGTTGGCCGATCGATTATCAGCACGTGTGTTGGTATGTTTTGGGAGAGTCATTGCAAGAAGAAGAGAGATGGGCATTGAGAAGAAGTATGCTGCTGATGTCAATCTTGCTACGGGTCCCGGACGGTGACGGTGGGGTTTTGGGGAACGAAGGTAGCCAGATGTGCGACTTTGATCGATCGCCCTTTTTTGCCCTCGGAGGCATGTACAGTGTAGTGTAGACCAAAACACTTTGAGTCGGAAGGGAAACACTTTGATCGAATACATTCAGAAAACTGTAGCAACACCAGTCTAGACATACACGGTAGTATTGTAAATCATGAAAAGCTTAATCGCAAGATGACCAGATTGCATGGTTCCGAGAAATGAATAGCTAGAAACTCGACTAACGGAATCGACTATAGTGGATGAGCTAGCAACATCCGAACGA
>Ga0265798_10000576_pt1 | contig 60429 bp, 64 predicted proteins | sample P3T30metagenome_FD_192430 | JGI IMG/M metagenome (GOLD analysis project Ga0265798, IMG submission 192430) | Plant litter microbial communities from East Loma Ridge, Irvine, California - P3 T30 | ecosystem: Environmental > Terrestrial > Plant litter > Unclassified | place: USA: California... | reverse complement strand
TGGAAAACGTCTCGTGTGAAGAAATTATGTGTGAAGAAAACAATATTCTGTTGATATACCTTCCACTGACTGCCAGAACAAGATGACATTCTACCGAGCCTGCAAGCCTCCAGTATCCCCAGCAAAATGATCGTATCATGTAAATTTGTCGAGAATGATAGACGATAGGAAATGTAAGAACAAAATTTGTGCCATAGCGCACTTACAACCGCATCTCCTTCGTATATGGAGCCACTCGCCATACATATGACGTAGTGACATGAACCTTTGCAGCTGCAAGTGACACCAGAGCAGCTACTGTCGGCCCTAGGATTATGTCCGGGTGGTAGGTCTGTACCGTTCCGGTCGCCTTTGCCTCTTTCTGTTCTTGCGTTTCTCAGGTGTGTCCATGGACTCTGTAGGAAGTGCAAGTTCAGTTGGAGGTTCATCATCCGTTACCGATCGAGTTGTACGGTTCTCTTCAGACAATGAGATAGACGTTGTTGTGAGTCTTTCTTGCTCGCATCGTGGCGAACACACTCTACCGGGCAACTAGTTCGGTTCCCATAGCTTGCGTCCATGGCCGCCACGCGCTCTGTTGGCTTGGGGGGAAGGGCGCGTGAACGAGTTCGGATCGAGAGGCTGGTTCGGATCGTGGCGAGGGACAGGCGGAGCACGGAAGGCTGGGCCGGGAGCTACGTAGGCTCCACGAGGCGCAAAGTTGCCGCGGCCACGGAAGACTGGTGGACCGCCACGTCCGCGAACTGGCACGTGGCCACCACGTCCACCACGCGGAGAGGGGTGCTGATTGGTACGGGCGAAGTCGTTGGGGTCGAGGACTTGCTGGGTCTTCTGAGCCGCTGCAGGGCCACGAGGGGCGCGCTGGAAGAGGACAACGTCTTCGTCGTCCGAGTTGTCCACGGGCTTCGTCTCGGCGACGTAGCTGGACTTGGGGCGGTCGGCGGCTTTGGGTGCGGTCGGGGCGGTGGTCTGGTTCTCGAGCTCGTATATGGTCATGTGGTTCCTATATTCGCGGTCCTCGCGAGCCACGGCATCGCGCAACTGCTCTAGGCGCTTAGCCCGGACGCCGAACTTCTGTGCGAGGGCTTGCTTCGCAGGGTCATTTGTGAGCAGGATGAACGATTCCAGAGCCGCATCCGGGTTCTCCTCGGTGTTGATGCGCCATAGGATGTGGTTGAACAACGGTCGAAGATGGGCAGGGACATCACCCTTGGGCGATTTCTCCGTGCGAGGCAGCTCGCTGCTGTCACGTGCAGTGCGGACTGGCGGCTCTATGACCATGGTGGCAGCCTTCTCCTTGTGCTCGGTCTCGTCGGCAGACTTGATGCTGCGGCTCAGGCACGAGCGGGGCGACTCTGGCGTCTTGGGGGCGCTCACCATGCTGTGGGTGGAGCTCATGGACGTCTCGTCGGACACATCAAGGGCGTTGAACGAGCTCTCGAGGTCCTCGTGGTAGTCTTCCTCGTCCTCGTCCGACTCGCTCTCCTCCATGGACAGCAGCGTCTCGGGCAGCATGTACTTCCCGACCTCGGCCCAGGTGGCATACTCCTCCTCGCCGCCCTGCAGCTTCACGCGGTTGGCAACGTCACCGGGGACAGATGTGATCTCGTCGAGCCACTTCATGGCCTCGCGGCTCTCGGCGTGGGCGCGGTCGGTGCCCATCTTGAGGCGCTGCAGCTGGGCGAGGGTGTGCAGCGGCACATAGAGGCATATGGCGCCCTGGGCCACCCACTTGCGGATGCCGTCGCGGGTACTCTTTTTGACGCCGGCCATCAGGGCCGTGTCGTCGGCGATGCAGTGGAACACCTTGCGCTTGGGCGGCTCGGGCGCGCGCACGGCGGCAACGGCTTCGGCCTTTGCAGTCCGCGGCGGGAAGGTGCTGCGGCGCATCTTGGGCGAGCGAGGGTGAGGGGTAGTGTGGGCAGTGGCAGTGAGTGCGTTGTGGGTAGTAGGTGACGTCTGACTGCGGGCTGCGGGTTGTGGTTGTGGGTTTGTTGGGCGCCAGAACAATCCACGGGCGGGCGGGCAGCGGCTGTCTCAAGGCGTGACCATTACGGCTGCACTCATGCCGGGTCGGGGTCGCGGTGCGGGAGCGAGTGAGTCAGTATTGTCGGTGCTGGTTTGCATGGCATGGGGAGCGCTCATAGTCGGCGGCGTCGTGGTGAGGTGCAAAGGTGAATCTCCACGCCTCGCTACCAGTCAGACTCACTGAGGTGCCCGCGCTAAGCGTCTCAGCCACACGAGCCACACAGGATCTTCACACATGACATGAAGATAGATGTGAATGCTCGTTTGTATTCATTTCATAGTTGTATTTATGAGCCTTATTGGCGTTTGTCGGCCCGTGGCAAACGTCAGTAGCTCTCCACTTCAGCTGGCCTTCCGCCTCCCATGTCCGGCATCCACCCCTTCGGCCTCTCAGACCCCCTCACAGTAAGCCCATACAGCGCCTTCTCCACCTTGTCGACACACTCACGCATCACCGGCATCTTCTTCGTCTCCAGCTCGTGGGCAAACTTGGACCCGCCCGGCGCCTCGAACATCTCGAGCTGCAGCCGAATCGCTCGCAGGTCGTCGAGCACGGTCCTTGGCTTCGGTGACTCTTGTGCATGTGAAGTCTCCTCGTCAATGTCCATCTTGTCACCGGCATCTTCTGAGTCAGCATCCTGCTTGACGCGCTTGTTTGATGACGTTAGTTTCCCTGCCGGTAGCTGGCCGTTCGTAGCCATAGATGTGACCGAGAATCTCATCAACTCGCCCGTCATGTCACAGATCCCAAGGATGTAGTCATCAGGCGTGAGTAACACAGTGCCAGCCTCACCACACATAGCAGCAATCTTCGACTGTGCTTCTTCTGCAGGGATGACGGACTGCGTCTCCAGGTAGTGTTGAAAGCTCAGCGCCTCCATGAATTCCTGGTTGCCGCCCGTGATGTTGTACGCATAGCGGTATGCATTCAGTCCTTGGAGGTCGGCACCTATGCTCTTGTACTGGTCTTCGATAATCTTCCAGTATTGTGCATTGCTCTTGTTGGCGAAAGCAGGGACTGGCTGGCCGACAGTGCGTACTCTGGTTCAATCAGCATAGTCGCCGAAAATCTGAGCTTGTCGTCCTGACCTTTGCAGAGTAAAGATGCTGCACTCGTTAGTGTCTACGTTTTCAAACTAGAATTGATTCACTACATCTTCTTACTCGCCGCAGTGATGTCGCGCGACGCTTTGATGGTCCTCTCACGTCGATCGTGATGCTCATCCAGCTCTGCCCTGAATCCCTCAAACATCGACGCAAAGCGCGATGGGGGCTGCTCTGGCTTTCCGTCCGCCATGGCTTCGTCTCGTGATCTTTTCCCGCCCATGAGTCTGCGAAAGTGTTGTACTTGGGAAAGTCGTCGAGCAAGCGGCTAACGCAGAAGCTACAGGGGTGCCTTCCTTCTTTGAGCCTAGTGAGCATCGGCTGTTCTTTCCCCTGGTCGAAGAACACCGTTGCCATCGATTACACTGCATGGCTTCGCATCTCATTTGTACACTGTTTGTATGATCTCATCTGCGCTTGTTGGATCTCTGGGTGCTCCTCTTGTCGGCCTCGTCTTGGATCTACTGTTTCACTGTCATGGCTTTATCATCCTTCTTCCGGTCACCACAGCAGGTCTTCACGGCATCAGTCGCGCTGCGGGCAGCCTTTCTCCTATATGGCCTCTGGCAAGATGCAAACTCGCCCATGAAGTACACAGACATAGACTACTACGTCTTCACCTCAGCAGCTCGCTTCATCTCAAGAGGTCAATCGCCATACGCCCGTGACACATACCGCTACACGCCCTTACTCGCATGGATGATCTATCCTACCGTCTGGCCTGGTCAAGCTTGGTTCTCTTTCGGCAAGGTTCTGTTTGCTGTTGGCGATGTAGCAGCTGGCTGGATGATGTATCGCATCTTGAAAGAGTACAGGAAGATGGATGACGAAAGAGCATTGAAATTTGCGAGCATTTGGCTGTTGAATCCAATGGTCGCAACGATCAGTACTAGAGGAAGTTCCGAGGGACTACTAGGCGTCTTCGTGACGGCCTTACTTTGGGCAGTACTGGCGAAGAAAATAGCCATCGCAGGGTTCTTGCTGGGCTTCGCGGTGCATTTCAAGATCTACCCCTTCATTTACGCCACGTCAATCGTGTGGTGGCTAGACGATAGGGGAAGTCAACGGCAAAAGACCAGCGAACCGGATTCTCTGCTCGAACAGGTCCTGGCCTTCCTCACTCCCCAGCGGATCGCCCTCGCCATCTACAGCCTCGTCACCTTCGCGGCACTCAACATCGTCATGTACATCATGTACGGCTACCCGTTCCTGGAGCACAGCTACTTCTACCATCTCATTCGGATCGACCACCGACATAACTTCTCGCCATACAACACGCTTTTGTACCTGAACTCGTCTCCACACGCCACCTCGTCGTCTTTCGAGCTCGAGCGTCTGGCTTTCGTACCGCAATTGCTGCTCAGTGCAGTCTTCATCCCACTTGCACTGGCGAAGAAAGATCTTCCAAGTACGATGCTTGCTCAGACTTTTGCGTTTGTCACGTTCAATAAGGTCTGCACAAGCCAGGTAAGAACTCCCATCCCACCGTTGATCGCCATGCTGACGAACTCAACAGTACTTCCTCTGGTACATGATGTTCCTCCCATACTACCTGCCCGACTCAACACTCCTCCAATCCCCACGTATTGGCATCTCAGCACTAGCTCTCTGGATCATAGGCCAATTCGCCTGGCTGCAACAAGGCTTCCAGCTCGAGTTCAACGGGCACTCGACCTTCGTCCCAGGCCTGTGGATCTCCAGCATCATGTTCTTCCTCGTCAACGCAGGTATACTGAGCATCATCATCAGCGACACGAAGAGCAAGCCACAGCACCCTGTACTTGCCGTGAAAAAGAATTCATAACAATTAACAATTACTACACAATGCAAAAGTCACAATCACACACAACACTACTCTCCACGCACCTCCTCCCTCTCCCCCCTCAACAACCGCCCAAAAGCCCCACCTTTCTTCCTCTTCAACTCGCCAAACCTCCCCTGCTCCACCACACTCCCCCTCTCCAGCATAATCACATGCTCCGCAATCGCCATCATATCCCTCGCATGCGTAATGATAATAACAGTCATGTCGCGCCGCGCCTCCGTGCCCTTACCCATACCCTTACCCGCCACACCACCCGTAGATCGCACAAGACTGCGAATCGTATCCCGCACGATACCCGCGGACGCAACGTCCAGCGCGCTCGTCGCCTCGTCGAGAATCAGGATATCCGGGTCGCGCACGAGTGCGCGTGCGATAGCGAGGCGCTGCGCCTGGCCGCCGGATAGACCTGTTCCGCCCTCGCCGATGAGAGTGCGGTACCCGTTGGACAGGCTGTCGATGAAGTCGCTTACGCCTGCTGCGTGGGCGGCTGCGCGGACGCTGTCGATGCTGGCGAGTGGCGAGGAGGGCGCGAGGCCGTAGGCGATGTTTTCTGCGATGGTGCCGGGGAAGATGGTGGCTGTTTGGGAGACGATTGCCATGCGGGCGCGGAGGGAGGTTGTGTTTTGGGCTGTGATGTCTGTGCCTGAGATGAGGAGGGAGGGGGGCGATGGGGACTCGAGGGTGTTGGTGTCTGTTTGGTAGAGCTTGAGGAGGAGGGAAGCGATTGTTGATTTTCCGGAGCCCGAGGAGCCGACGATGGCGGTGCAGCTTCCGTGGGGGATGTTGAAGGAGACGTCGTGTAGGACTTGGACGTCTTTTCTCGTAGGGTACGTGAAGTTTACTTTGTTGAAGGTTATGTCGCCCGCTTCTTGGACTTGTACTGTGCCGTCTAGTTCGTGGGATGTGATGGGCATGCGTGCGAGGCGGATGAGGCGAGATCCGGCGTCGCGCGACATGTTGACCTGTGTGATGTAGTGGCCCATGTATGCGATTTGATTGACGCTCAACATGAGAATCAAGAACGTCTCTGTGATGTCGCCGACCGCGTACTGGTTCCTCGATACCAGTATTGCGCCATACCAGAAGAGCAGTATGGCCACGAAGAGCACACCGGAGAAGTTGAGACCGAATATCGAACCCGAATACAGTGCGCGCTTGATGCCGACGTTGACAGCATTTTTGGTAGCCGCCTTGTACTTCCGCCGAAAGTGCTCTTCAAGATTGAGGCATCGCACCGTCCGTATATTAACAAAAGTCTCGTGCAAGATCTGCCCAACCACATCATCCGCTTCGTTCGCCAGTCTCTCCCACCGGCCGCTAATCATATTATAACACTTCGCGATCATGAACAGCGCAGGTCCACACGCAAGCGCTACAAGAGCGAGCTGCCACGACGTGACCAAACTCCAAGTAATCGAAATGCCAATCATGAGGAAAATAACCAGGAACAAGCCCGCAAAGCGTCCCGGCAGATTGCGAGCTTCTTCAGCGAAATGGTCGAGTGTCTCGGCGAGGCGCGACATGCTGTTTTCTTCCCGGTCGAAGAACTCCCTGGGTTGCATGAGGATGCGCCGCATGGCCTCGACCTTGAGCGTGTGTGTCCACGCTTGGGCGACGGCGTCGAAAGTGAAGGAAAACATGTAGACGGCGAGACCGTCTATGATGGCGATTGCTAGGATGGCCATGGCGTAAATGAGCGACTTCTTGGACTGGTTTTCCGTCGTGTAGAAGGTCGTTAAGAGCTGCGCAAAGACCCACGCGAACGTTGGTGTACCGGCTGCATGTATCGCTGCGAAGGAGACGGCAGTCACGAGCTGCATTCGTGAACGCCAGTTTAGCATGGGCCATACTGATTTCAAGATTTGCATGATCGAAAGCGAGTCTTCCGAAGTACTGCCCTTATTGAGGTGCCTCATCTTTAGCTTGTTTCGAAACCTTTCACGTCTTGACAGCTTTCGCTCTTGAACAGAATGCCTTGGGGAGTTACTGATTCTGGTGAGATGTTGTGGATCTGAGTTTGAACGCGAGTTGCGACGTGATGCAGGATAAGAGTTCGGATGAGAGCTCCTTCGCGAGTTTGGGTACGAATTCCGGGGTGATGCTTGTTTTGAAGTAGAAAGTCGCTGTGAGCCATATTCTTTCGACATGGGCATTGGACGACTGTATGAGACTACGCCAGAAAATCGTTTATTCTTCGAAGCTACCGAAGACGCTCTCGACGGGTGATCACGGAGCTGGAGAGTACGAAGCTCCGATATATTGCCCGGTGGCATCTTCATGGCTGTGGGGATAACCTCGTCTGTAACGGCCCCTGAGTCTGGAACTGTGGTCATCTCAATGGGTTCCTGCTTGCTGAACCTCTTCTCTATGCCGGCTATGACGTTTCCGGCGAACGAATCACGGCCACTGTTCAGGAAAGAAGACAGGACGTTTTCACCAAACAGGACGGCAGACATCGGTCGATGCATGGGGTCATTTTGTTGGTGCCAAGCTCCTTCATCATAGAGTGAGAGGATGTCGTCCGTGTCTTCATCGTCGCTGGAATAATCGTCGTCGGTGTCGCTCGCTACATCCTCAGCTGCTTCGTGGGCAGCGAGTACGTCGTGAAACGCTCCCGGTAGCGCTTCAAGCTCTTTGCGATACCCTTCTTGTACCACTTCAGAGTTCTTCATCAGGTAGAGAAACTCATCCGCGTGAATCTGAGATATGTCATGTGTGATGACGATCGTGGTCTTTCCTTTCCGCCATTCTCTGATAGACTGCAGAATGGCAGCTCGGGTGACATAGTCCAAAGAACTCGTCGACTCGTCCAGGATTAGCACAGGAGGATCTCGCACTTTCGTTCGGGCCAGCGCCATCCTTTGCCTTTGACCTCCACTCAATGAGCTACCTTTCATGCCAAGGTCCGTATCTACGCCCTCGGGGAGAGCCTGAACCGCAGGCTCTAGCATAGCGAATTTGATGGCTTCCTCGACTTCCTGCAGGCTAAGACTATCGCCAGGGCTGCCGAGCGCTATATTCTCTCGAATGGTGTCGTCGAAGAGAACGCTATGCTGCTCGACGAGTGTGACGTTTTGTCGGAGCCAGCGGACATCCAGTTCGTCGAGAGCGTGACCATCCAGAAAGATCTTTCCCGATGCGGGCTGATAGAAGCGTACTAGTAGCTGACCCAAGGTACTCTTCCCAGATCCACTTGTACCAATGACGAAAGTTGTTTCTCCTGCTGGGAAGAATAAAGAAACGTCACGAATTGCAATCTCATCCATCCTTGTGGGGTAAGAGAATGTGACCTATGTCGTTAGATTCGCTTTCTTCCGGTGGTGAAGAGAACTCTTACCTCGCGAAACTCAATGTCTCCCGGACACCTTAAGGGCATCAAGTCACCCTCAGCCTCCTGAGACTGATCATTCGTGGAGATCTGCTTCAAGAGCATTTGCAGACGCGCACCGGCACCCTTGCCCTTCTGCATTACGATGAATTGCGGCAAGAACCCTGTGATACCTTGGATAGCCAACAAAGCTGCCCAGAAGGTTGTGATGACTTGACCGACATTTCTGTCTCCTGATCTAATAATGTGAGACCCGTACCAGAAACCCTGCACAAAGACACTGAGCGTGAAGAACTGCATGGCGCCGATCTGGATAGATCGGAGATTCGCAACGTCGAGATAGACCCTTGCCGCAAGAGCCGTCATGCTGGTGAACATTTGTAGCTCGTACTGCTCGCCGTTGAAACATTTGACTGTCTCGATGCTTAGTATCGCAGTCGTGAGGCATTTGAGGGCCACTTGTAGCCTTTTCGCTTGCTCGTTGGCTCGGATCAAAAGCCTGTGCGAGACGATCGACTCGATGAGATATATGAGTGGCATGGTACAGAGAATGACGAATGTGAGGTTCCAGCAGTAGTAAAAAGCGACGCCGAGAGACGCGATGCCTAGGATGACGCTCTGAGTACCTTCGCCAAAAGGTGCAGAGAGCGATAGCTGAAGATCGCGGATATGCCTATTGGTATTAGCTCAATCCCACGAAAACATATGACAAGCATGAATGGCTTACATCTGTATTGCTGGCAGGAAAGCAGCAATCCCAGTCTCTCGAGTATCATACCACGCCATGTCTTTGCGTATCAACGCATCGAATATCTTGTTGCGTGCGCTTCTTGCTTGCAGCTCGCCAAATGTGAGGAAAAAGAAGAAGTAAAAGCTGTTCGCGATCCAGCTGAGAGAAGCGACGCCCGTGAGAATGAGGCAAAACCTCGTCACACGGTCACGAAGCTCACTACTCTCGATCTTGCCGGCACCATAGTCGGTGTAATTGCGAAATATGAGCCCGTATATGATGGCGAAGACTGGTATGGCGGCGGCGGAGATGAAGGCGCCGATTAGTCCACAAGTAAGGATTGGCACATGCTGTCTTGTCGTGAAACCGAATAACGCACGCCATCCGGCTTTCGATAGATACTGCTGCTCTTCTTTGGCCTGTGGCCCCACTTCTTCCTTCTCGTTGGAGGGAGGCGATTGTGTCATATTGGCAAAAGGCGTATTCGTGCTCCTCAAACGAGTGGAAGGAGTTGAACGCGCAGATTATTGTAAGAACGCAGACCTGATGCAGAACTTGTAGGAAAAAACCTGGAATTTTCTTCCGAGGACTAGTGCGTATTGCGAATGTTGATGTTCCTGGGATTGCTTTCGGCGCCCACTTTGTTCGACCTTAATATTGTTCTCGTCGTCCAATTGCGTATGCGAACTTGGCAACCAACCGCATTTTTCAATCAACGCCCCTCGAACAAACGTCAATTAACAATTACCGTGAGCGAATGTACCAGGGTCTGAGGTGGAATGCCAAATGTTCAATTCTGATCCCAGAAGACCTGTACGCTGGAATGATTGAGCTTTGCCTGTCGCAATGCACTCAAGCAATTCCCTACTTCTACCTAGTCCTATGAATCGATAGCCGAGGCGTATGTTATCACTGTGACCAAGCATGAGCCGTGACGACGTGGGTGCTGCGCCGCCAAGAGGCTCGCGCTTGTAGGTTGACGAGGAACAAAGCAATGTGCAATTGACGCACATCTTCGACGAATGGAGGCTTTTGCGGCCGTGAGTACCGTGCATGAGGCGCGACGTGTTTATTTGCTCTCTGATTTGGCCTTCTCGTGTATCCAGTCGTTGAGCCCTTCGCGATTACTGCTGCTGTTAGACGTGCTCTTTTGGATGTGCTAGATGGAACTCACCGAACGATCTCGATAGCATAGAACTGCATGCGCACCGCGAAGATGGTCTCGTCCTGGCCGTACTCAAACTTGGGGTTGGTGCGAATGACGGTGCCGTAGTTGAAGTCTTCGATCTTTTTGTCGTAGGCGTTGATGAAGGTGCGCCACCGCTCCTTGCCCTCCTTGCTCTTCATCTCCTCCTCGTCTATTGTGGCCTTGGCGTCGAACTCGGGGAAGTCCTTTTTGAAGTGCTCGTAGATCTCATCGTCCATCTTGGTGAGGCGCAGCTTCGAGCCGGGCATCTTCTCTAATATCTTCCAGTACGTCTCGATGTGCTGGACGACTGTGCGGGGTCTTGTCAGCGGCGATTATGGAGATAACGATCGCGAGCCTACCTTTGACGGCGAAGGCCTGCTCGATCTGCGATGCACGTCAGCGATGAAGATGGAGGAGCGCATGCGCGAGAGACTGTACCTGCTCGGAATTGTCTGTCTCATCGGGGTTGACTCCGTTGAGCGACATTTTGCGATTTCGGGTGACTGTATGTGAGGGAGAATTTGAGTGAGAGCAGTGTACAGGTCATTCGATCGTGGGAAGATTAATGCGAAGTACAATTTTCTTGAGAGGTCGAACGCGCCGTCATGCCCCGCCCCACTTCTGGCAGGCGCAAAAGGTGGGGTGATCAACGCCTTCGACTGGATAAATTCCCAGCATGTGCTCCAGAATTCCACGAGATGCCACCAACACTACATGTAAGTTATGGGCAGTCCTTTTTGAGCCATGTCTAATCTTGACATCGCAGCATGAATGTACTCGCATACCCGTGACGGCAATAGTCTCGTGTGGCGCTCTGCTTGTCGCTGCAGAAGGACCATATCTGCGATTCTATCACGCCAAAGACTCGCGTTATATCGCGTCAAAGCGCGTCTTCAAAGCCCAGGCTGTGCACGGCATTTCCGTGTACTCAGAAGAGCACGATGATCTGATCAAACTCGTAGTATGGGGTGGCTCACTGATCCGGGCTCTCGAAATCAGTCTTGCTTCAGGGGTCGCCGGCTCAGAGTTGGCTTTTGGTGAGTCTGAAGTGCTAAAAACTTCGGACTGGATTCTTGATCTAGCCCCTCGGTTGAGCAGCCTAGAAGATGAGGGCGAATATCAAGAAGGCACTTGTGTCGCTGTTACAGCACACAATGCTCTCCTGGAAATCACAATCAGTCGGCCTAAGGCGAACGCTGGCCGTCCTTTGTATGTTATGAGCATCTTGCCACCATTGGCAGACTATCTACTGAACTGTGTTCTAGTGAATTGGTGCTGTCTTCTCTAGAGTTGACTTCGAGCTCTCGATCTATCCTTTACTCTGCCCACGTATTCTGGGAATCCCAGGATTGCGTACTGGTCGCTGCGGGTACAGCATTTGGCGAGATCATGTACTGGTCATGGAGGCGCCAACCGGGAACCGATGCCACCTCCGGCATCCATCGAGTTTTCCTTGGACATGAGGGCTCCGTCTTTGGTGTCTGTATCTCCAAGGAGCTCCCTTCAGGATGTTGCCAGAACCTGAAGCGCATCATCGCAAGCTGCAGCGACGATCGCACAATTCGCATATGGGATGTCTCCGATGTTTCTACCCAGGACAGCCACATAGCGCCACCGAGTCAAGATGTTGAGCGGCAGACCCACACAGGATTCAGCAATGCAGCTTTCGATCTTCCGTCAAGTTCCAGCTCCGATTGTCTGGCGATCGGTTGGGGCCACATGTCGCGGATCTGGACAGTACAGTTTTCAGAAGCTACACCGTGCGAAGGAGCACTTGCGCTCTTGTCTACTGGAGAAGATGCAACTTCCAGGTCGTGGAGGTTGAGTCCAACTGATGAAAGCGACGCAACAATGCCCTACAAGTTAACACAACGGGATTGTGCTGCACATCACAGCGGTAAGAACATCTGGTCCAGCGCTGTTCACATAGATGAGATCGGTCGACAGCGAGTCTTTTGCGGTGCCGCAGACTCCAAGATTACATCTTACCCACTCGCTCGCAATTCCCAACGAAGTCAAAGCAGCATAGTCTCCGACTACACTGTACAAGATATCATGTCGCTCGCGCAGACTTCCGACCACTTCTCTGGTGACGAGATACCACACCATCCTCACAAGTCCTCGAAGCAAGCCGAGTTCTTTCGCAGCTATTGCTTCCCTGATCAACAATCACTCTTAGTCACTACCAACTCGGGCAAAGTCTTCATTACCTCACTGCAGACCGAATCATCCTCTGAGAATCTTCGTACTCTTGCAGCCTCCACTCTCATAGCCCAGTCAGAAGATCTTTCCGGATACTCGGTCTGTACCAGCGAGACTAAGTATGGTGTAGCATTTGTCGCCGGATCGACCGGCACCATATACACGTACTCTAGATCGCTTCAACTCTGGTCACAGCTGGGATCTATGGACACAAAGATCGGAGATATGTTCGCCACGGAAGTTTTCCCGTCGTGTGGGCGCAACATGGTAGCCTTACTCGCTACATTTGTTGGGAAGAACCAAGCACGGCTCCTGTTCGTGGATATCCCGGCAGATACTGGGCCGTGTGTCATCCGCAGTGTACCCGTCCCAGCACCCAAGTTCATGGCAGGCTCAATCGTGACAAGCATGTCGCTTGCTACGAGCGATGGAGCTCACTCCCTTTTCCTTGGATTTCGGCGTGGCGCAGTAGCGGTGTACAGGATTCCAAGGGAGGAGGCAGACTCCAGCGAGAGTACAACTGTGCTTCGAGTAGTTGATGGGGTCCATGGTGATGAGACTGTCACCGCACTTACATGGGCCCCTTCAACTACGCATGGCTCGATGGGGCATCTCACGTCTGTCGGCAGGAATGGATGTATTGCTGTTCACCACATCGACTTAGTGGAAAACTGCCTCGAGCTTGTCCACCACTTGACGCTGCCAATCGGACCAAATATCGAAGGGTGCTACATGCACCAAGGTCATCTCTTAGTACATGGCTTTTCGAGCAAAAGATGGATACTTTACGATGTGACAACAGAAGAAGAGGTTACGGGCGTCGAGACAGGAGGCGCGCACAGAAGCTGGGCTTTCCTACCTGGCACATCTACTCAGAATGGCGGGACACTGGTGTGGACGAGAGCTTCAAGCATGCACATAAGCAGTCAAGCGCAAGCAACTCACAGTGTGGTAAGATCTGGTGGACACGGTCGCGAACTAAAGGCTGTGGCTGTGACAGATCAGCCTGCTCATCGCCTGATTGCTACCGGGGCAGAGGACACTGACATCAAGCTATTCGAGTACACCGATGGCGAGATGGTCTGTCGACGGACTCTTCGAAAGCACACGACTGGCATTCAGCATCTTCAATGGTCGGCTGATGGGAAGTACCTGTTCAGCAGCGGAGGATGCGAAGAGTTCTACATCTGGAAAGTCCGGCAATTGGCGTCCGTCATCAGCATCGGCGTTGTATGCGAGTTCTCTTACACGCCAGAGAGCGAGCATGCCGACTTGCGAATCATGTCATTCGATGTGACAAAGCAAGGTGCCGCATATGACATTGCTATGGTCTTTTCGGATTCCAGCCTGAAGGTATGATTGTGCTAGCATTGAGCTGCATGCATGTACTGACAGATGCGAAGGTGTACCAATTCAACCCAGCAGCTGCGATCAAATGGCAACCGCTTGCTTCGGGGCTCTACTTCACGTCTTGTTTGACACAGTGCTTTTTTCTCTCAACGGAAAGCATCTTGACCGCAGGTACTGACGGCCATACCGCCGTCTGGCCCCTTAACCTGGACAACAATGAACTTTCGGTCGGGTCATCAAACCCTGCCTCGGTCTTGAAGTGGGAACAGCCGCTTCGCATTCATCAAAGTTCGTCCAAAGTCATGGCCTCACATGCCATAGATGCTTCAGCCCAGCTCATGGTATCTGGTGGCGATGACGGCAGCATAGCGGTATTGCTCATGAGGCGTACCACAGGGGCGCTCGATACAGAGAACGTATATGCCGCATGGCCAGTCCTCTTGCAACGCACTCATGCTTCGGCTGTCACTGCGTGCGCCATCGTCCAGCACGAGGGTCGGATCTTCATCCTAACAACAGGCAACGATCAGTGGCTGAGGCTATGGGAGGTCACAATTCACAAGGCGGATAGTATGACACCACAAACAGCATCCGCTCACGGCAACGATACGTTGGATATTTCACGACTTGGGAAGATCAAGACGAATGTAGCGGATGCATCTAGCATGGCTGTGGTAGAAACAAAGGAGGCAGACGCAAGAGTTTTGATCTGTGGAGTTGGTATGGAAGTGGTACGGGTGGAGTGGGACTGTGCAGCATAAAAATCCAGGAAGAGCAATTCCAGCTCTAACGAAATCCAAGAGCCGAAATGCATCATGAGAACGCTTCCAGGTTGTGATGATCGTCTGATTCGTGGAGGGCTGGGAGCTAGTCTCGCTTCGAGCGCATGTTGCTGTGGCGACGGCTTATGTACGCAGAGTTCGCGCATTGACAACAAGAGGCACGCACGACCAACATCTCCACCTCATCTTCAACACCACACTTTTACATCACGACCCACACCAAACACAGCGAACATCAGTCCAACAACATGGTCGCCACACGTCGCGGTGCGAAGAAGGCCGCAGAGCCTGCGCCTGCTGCAAGCAACACGCTCAGCGCGCCTCCCAAACGCGGCAGGAAGCAGGCTGTTGTTGAGGAAGCCGCCGCCGAGGAAGCCGCCGCCCCAGCCGCGCCTGCACCTGCAGTCACCAAGACCACCAAGAAGACGTCCACTGCGGTGAAGCGCAAGGCCGAGGCTGAGCCTGAGGACGTCGAGCTGCCTCCCAAGAAGAAGCCCACGGCCGCCAACACCAAGGCCACCCGTGCCGCCAAAGTCCAGACGAAAGCCAAAGCCGCGCACGCACCCAAGCGCGCAACGCGTGGCCAGAAGGCCGCAGCTGAGCCCGCCCTCGCCCAAGAGCCCGTCATCGTCATCGAGGAGGAGCCCGCAGTCGAGGAGGCGCCCAAGCGTCGCGGTCGCAAGGCCGCCATCAAGCAGGCGCCTGCCCCCAAGGTCGAGCAGCCCGTCGCCGACGATGAGGACGAGCTCATGATGGACCTCGCTGAGGCGCCCAAGCCAGCGCCTCGCGGCCGCAAAGCTGCTGCTAAGAAGCCTGCCACCAAGACTGTCAAGAAGGCTACCACCGCCGTCGAGAAGCCTGCTGCCGCTGAGCTAGTCAAGCCAGCTTCGCGCGCACGCAAGGCCGCCGCTCCCAAGCCCTCACTGCCAGCACCTGTCGCGTCCTCCAGGCCTACGCGCGGTCGCAATGCCGCGGTCGCCGTCGCACAGGACTCGCCGCTCAAGAAGCCTGCGCGCAAGCCTGCCACCAAGAAGAAGGCTGCCGTCGCAAAGGCCGAGCCTGAGCCTGAGCCCACACCAGCTGAGCCTGTTGAGGAGGTCGTCGAGGACGAGTTCGCAGAGTACCCCAACTACCCAACCACACCTGCACACATCAAGGCACCTATCCTGGAACACGTTGTCGACAAGGCTGCGTTTGATCAGCTACCTGGCTATCCCAAGACACCGTCTCACATCAAGGCACCTGTCCTGCCCATGGTCGCCGACACCGAGGAGGTCAAGGAGGACCTGGCCGTGTATGTCAACACTCCAGCACAGCAGGCCAATGAAGTCGGCACTGCGGTCCAGCTCATTGAGTCACAATCCAGCGCGGCCAACACTCCCGTTCGTAAGGCTGTGAGCTCCGACAAGGTCAACTTTCCCGAGCAGGTCGAGGAGGCAGATGTCAGCATGGAAGAGGCCATCTCTTCCGAGCAGGCCGAGCAGACCAACATCATCATGGAAGAGGCCATCGCTCCCGAGCATATCGAGAAGGAAACCGTCACCGTCGAAGACGCTGTTATGTCTGAGGATGTTGAGGAGGCCGTCATCTCTGAGGATGTCGAGCATGCAACCATCAACACCGAAGAGGTCATCTCGCCCGAGCATGTTGAAGACGCACCCCTCACCATTAAAGAGGCGAGCACTCCTGTTCAGATCGATGCGATAAATACCACCGACGTCGATGTCACCATGGATGATGTGCCAAACCATTCTGCGACTCTAGCACGCATCGCGACACCGAAGAGCTCAAGGAAGGCCCTAGCTGAGTTGTCGGTCGAGCAGTTGAACACTCCAGCACCTCTCTCAGTCGCGACACCCACCACCATTGGCCTTAGTGCCCTCGGCCCCGACTGCTTTGGCACACCCCTCTACGTCTCGTCACCTGCCTTTGCTGAGGGAGTATCTGGCGAACTCGCAGTCGGTGATCAGACTCATGAACAGCTCGTGTGGGGTATTACCAACCAGGAGGCGTTCGAAGAGCTACCATCGTACCCGAAGACCCCAACCCACATTGCTAACAAGGCCATGCTCGCTGAGCTGCCTAGCTACGCCAACACCCCAGCACACGCGCTCGAGGCTGCTTTGCAAGAAGAGATCACCGCTTCCGTCAAGAAGCAGACACCGTCACCTCAGCACTTCAACATGTCGTTTGGGTCAGTAGATCTCAATGCATTCTATGAAGAGGACTCGATGGAAGTCGACTCAGAGTTGCCTACCTCCGCGCCTGCTGAGGTCTCCGTCACTGAGCCAGTCGCTAAGCTGCAGTTCGCACCGGTCGACCTGAGTGCCACTGTCGCGGTTCCCGACCTCGCTTCCCCCAAGAAGTCTGCCCTGCGCTCGCCTCAGAAGATGGAGGTCAAGACCCCTAAGAAGGCTGTGACTTGGCACGACGAGGAGGAAGAAGAAGAGAACGACCACACCGATCTCTTCGGCTACAACAACCCTCTGCGCGGTCTGACGTTCTTTGTCGATGTCACCTCCAACGGCAAGCAGCACAACTACGTCTTTGCTAGTCTGATCCAGGATCTCGGTGCGAAAACCGTCAACAACTGGGAAGATGGTGTCACACACGTTCTGTTTAAGGAAGGCAACGTTTCCACCTTGGAGAAGGTCCTTGCGACCAACGGAGCCGTCAAGTGCATCAACGTCGGTTGGGTTTTGGAGTGCGAGAGCAACAAGGCGCGCGTTGACGAGTCACCCTACCTCGTCGACCTCACTCCCGCCATGCCCGCGTCTCCTCTCCCAGTCGCTACCATGAACCCGTACACTCCAGCACGTACACCCTCCAAGTACGCTTTGCCTCCCTCGACTGGCTGCAGGAGCATCCCGTCCACTCCCACCAGCTCCGAGTTTGATCGCTCACTCACCATGGAGGACAACAAGGAGAACGAGAACATCAGCTTCCACTACACCTCAAGGGTCCCTAAGACATGCCCAACCAAGAAGACGTCGTCCTTCCTCTTCAGCAGGTCAGCCATGAAGACACCCACACGTCCCAACTTCCTCGGTGGCAGCACTCCTCGCCAGCCTCTCTTCGCCGGCCCTCAGACCACGGGCAAGAAGCGATCCCTGGAGTCCTCCTCTCTCGGCTTGAACCTGTCGGCGACCCCTGCCAAGAAGTTCCGTCTTTTCTAGAGCGGGCTCTCTTTGTTGCATTGCGTTGGAGTTGGCGGTTACGGTGGTGTTTTGATGCTTTGGAGTTCACACAGCATGCATGGAATGGCGCGACGGTCAAGGAGTCTTTGGTGTCTGGATTGTTTCTTTTCTTATCTTTCAAGCGGTTAGCGTACGCCATCCCCTTCCCTTCACCGACGCGTCTCCCACTGGTTGCAGTCCCTAGCAAGGGCGGACTCCTAGTGGTATGAGCTATTGCCCGGTGAAGGGTTGGGTTGAAGGCGCGGCTTCCTGCTTCTTTTTATGATTGCGCTTCTTTTTTTTAACTACTGTAACATACACGGTGGTTGGATGGCTGGCTGGATACCATGGAGACACGAATGACTGTGCATGATCACGGTTGGATAATGGCGTTTTGTGGATACATGGAAGGATGATGATGATGATGATGGACACAATTGATTTCTGTCACATAGCACATTGGTTCGAGAATAACTACTTCAAAAACACGTGTGCAATTTGCTTGTGATGTGTGGTGCTAAATTGACATTGAACCCGCTACGTAAAAGACTTGCATTCTGCATCAACTTCTTGCTCCTCCTCCTGCAGCTCGTAGTACTTACCATGTCGAACAAATATCACCACAGTCGCTCTCGAGCAAGCAGTAATACCGGCGCAGCAACACGCTACGACGACTCCTCCGCAGCACCAAAGTCCTTCGATACATACACCGATTTCGCCCTCTACATCTCTCAACGCAAGTGCCCGAAATGCAACAAGACACTCATCCTGAGCTCCAGCCAAGTCGAGTCCCTCTTCCAGTCCTGGCTCTCCAACAAAGGTATCACCAACATCCAAACCAGACTCTACATGAACAGACACTAACATCAATCCAGCGTCCATCAATTCTTAAGTAAAATGCCGCTCCTGTGCACACAAAACATGCATCGCATGCTTCGACAAAGAAGCCCAAAAAAGCAAAGGCACGCCATCGAAGGCGCGAAACTAAATTGGTGCTGCAGTCGCGGGCGTCTCTTCGTGATATGGATTTTACTCTGCGGCTTCGACACAAAGTACTGCCGCGCCAATCAACGCGACGCAGCGACGACGAGTTCCGTGCGTTCGCACACGCAAGCACCAAATAAAGACACTGGGTACGACAGCGGCGGCCTCGAAGACTGGGGCGGCATGTTTGGCGGGTATATACACATGCACGCGACGCCGCGAGCCAACAACGACGACGTCGGAGAAAAGATGCGCGCCGATGGAGCTGAGAAAGCAGCTGATCAATTCCACAAGCTGATCTTTTCTTTCCTGACGACGCTACTCCCAAGTCCGGACGCGCGTGCGAGTGATACCAGTTTCGACGACGCGCCACCTGTCGCGCTGGTCAGTATCCTGCTAAACAGCAAGATCCTCGACAAAGCAGCCGAGTTATTCCGGAACGATAGTCTAGATGACGCAACGGGCAGGAAAGGTTTGTACATGGCACTTATAGGCTTCTTGCGTGTTGGCGGTACGCATGGGGCGCTGAAGAAGAAGATTGTATACGGCGAGCGAGTGGTCTGGCATGATAGCATTAATCTACTCGTGCTATCATTCCAAGGACCCGGTAAATATCGGAGTCAAACAGGTTCGTCCCTCGCATCTGGCCTACGAAACCTGAATATCCAAAGCGAGATCATGCTGCGCGGCGCACTGGCATCAAGGCACGAGTTCACGGACACGCATGGCACGGATATGCTGTGGTTGTGCCGCATGATTTCAGACTTGAGCAGTCACTTGCGCATCGAGAGCCAGGATGCGCGGGCGGGGAAAACGCATGGTATTGTGGAGGTTGCGGACGATGCGGTGTGGTCGATCAATCGTCCCACGCCATCTCTTTACAAAACCTACTGACACCAACACAGTGTGTCTTTCTCTTCTCAGTACATGGCCCAGGCCAAAATGGTATGTGTACCGTCTACAGCGCGTCACCAAAACATCACTAAGGCTTACGTAGGATCCCAGGAGAATCCACCGTCCTCCAAATCCTCATCAGCATCCAAGCCATGATCTTCTGCGACACCCCACTGGACAACGAACCAGGAATGGCACTAGTCTTAAACCCCGGAGATCCCAATCCAGGAAAATCATATACCACCGGCGTCCGTCCACTAACAGCCAAGTACGCCATCCTAGACTGGGCGACTAACCCACATGCACTGTGGAAAGGTGAAGTAGAGTCTCACATGAAGAAGAATGGGGATAAGATCCTCCGAACAGTGGAGGCGTAGGCGCGAGATGCACGCAACGGGCCCACGGCGCTTGAAAGGACTATGCAGCAGATGCTTTGTGGACCGTACGGCGGGGCTGCGGGTCGTGATTTTGATGTGGCTGTTGTTCTGAGAGAGTTGCAGAAGGCGCTGCAGAGATATGGGGCTACGTATTCGCCTGCGCACATTGCGTCGGTGAGTAGACAGCAGGACTCGTATGGTGGGGGCTATGGCGGTTCATGTAGTGGAGGCTACGGTGGTTCATATGGTAGGGGCTATGGTTCATATGGAGGAGGGTATGGCGATCCATACAGTGGAGGTTATGGTGGTTCGTCTGGTATTTGGTAAAGAGGGTTGTCAGAAGATAGTCATGAATACAGTACTGTTGAGAGGTTAAAAGTCATTCACCGCATTCGAACCACGGTGAGTCCTGAAATGGACAAAAGAAACACGAGCACCGTCGTGTCATGAAGATGGTGTAAACGGTGAGGCTCCTCGGGCACTGGTTTGGCCTACAAAAAATGTCCGTGCCCCCATGCGGCGGTAGGCGTGAATCTCGACATCGACATGACCGCGCAACACACGACCAAACAACCTCCACGCCTCAACTCCCACCACTCCACCACTCCACCACTATCGACCCCTCCTTCTCTCACCTCATAGCCCTGCGAAGCTTTAGATAGCTTGTCAATCCACGCAGCCCGCACACGACGACCCCGCCACCATGTCGAGCGGAGAGATAGTCAAGGCGGACAAGGACTTCTCCAAGGAGACGAATGCCGCCATTCCAGAGGCGGAGAAGCTGGGCGCAGTATGTTGGGCGCTCTCAGAAGCTGGGTGAAGCTAATGTGCATGCACAGAGCAACCCACAAGCCGGTATTGACCAGCTGCTCGCGCTCGAGAAGAAGACCCGCCAGGTACACAACCCACCAACATCGACATCGCCTGGTCAAGACTAACAAGTTCAAGGCCTCCGATCTCCCGTCAACGTCCCGCATCATCATCGCCATCGTCACAATAGCCAAGAACGCGAATGACTGGAATTTGATGAACGAGCAGGTGCTGCTGCTCTCGAAGAAGCATGGACAGCTCAAGCAGGCCACCACCAAGATGGTGCAGACCGTCATGGGCTTCCTGGACGAGACACCCAATATGGAGACGAAGTTGTCGGTCATCGAGACACTGCGCACAGTGACTGAGGGCAAGGTGAGACCACTCAGCCATAACAATCGTCCGCATGTTGCTTACAAGCATAGATCTTCGTCGAAGTCGAGCGCGCTCGCATCACGCGGATACTCTCAAACATCAAGAAGGAGCAGGGCGACATTGCCGCTGCAACAGACATCCTCTGCGAGCTGCAGGTCGAGACGTTCGGTTCCATGACGCGCCGCGAGAAGACCGAGTTCATCCTACAGCAAGTCTCGCTGTGCATACAAAAGGGCGAGTGGACACAGGCCGGCATTCTGAGCAGGAAGATCGGCACAAAGTACTTCGCCCGGCGGCCGAAGAAGACGCCCGAGCAGCTCGAGAAGGACCGGAAGGAGCGGGAGGAGGCAGAGAAGAACCGGAGCATCGACGACCCGCCAATCGAGCCCGAAGACGACGTGACGGACCTGAAGCTCAAGTACTACGAGCAGCAGATCACCCTCGCCAAGCACGACGACAAGTACCTCGACGTCTGCAAGCACTACCGCCAGGTGCTGGACACGGAGGCCGTTGAGGAGGATCCCAAGAAGCTCCGAGCGGTATGTCTACGTGCGCTCATAGTAAATCTCACCCACTAACACATCGCACAGATTCTGCAGCGCGTCGTCTACTTCATCATCCTCGCGCCTTACGACAACGAGCAGTCCGACCTGATCCACCGCATCCAGCGCGACGCGCGCAACACCCAGATCCCCCAAGACGCGCAACTCGTCAAGCTGTTCACCATACCCGAGCTCATGCGCTGGCCCATGGTCGCAAAGCAGTTCGGCCCACATCTGACAGAGACGGATGTCTTCGACGCCGAGCAGGAAGACTCAGACGACGACAAGGCGCACAAGAGGTGGCAGGACCTGCGGAAGCGTGTCATCGAGCACAACGTTCGCGTCGTTGCCAAGTACTACACACGCATCCAGATCCCGCGGTTGACAGAGCTGCTGGATCTCACCGAAGACGAGACGGAGAAGAACATCAGCGAGCTGGTGACGGCAAAGACCATCTACGCCAAAATCGACCGGCCCGCGCGCGTAGTCACATTCTCGAAGCCGAGAGACGCAGACGACGTACTGAACGAGTGGAGCGGCAACATGAAGAGCCTGTTGGGTCTGTTGGAGCGCATTGATCATCTCATCACCAAGGAGGAGATGATGGCTCGCATCCAGCCCACCAAGGTCGACAAGAGCAAGGTAGCCAAGGGCAAGGCGAAATAAGGAATGGGAAAGGTTGGACGACTTGAAGACAATCATGATCAGTCTACATTCTACACCGCCTTCTATAACAGGGCCAGCGCATGCCAAAGCAAAGCGCTTGTAATATAGAAATTCAAAAGCACTGATGCTGTACCCATATCTTGTCTCATCTACCGTGACATAACGCCTCGCTGAAAATGCTACAACACCGCCCCATTTCAAAACGGCACATCCATATCCGCCGCACTCTCCTCCTCCTCTCCCTTGCCCCCCTCCTTCTCCACCTCCTGCATCACCTCCTTGATAAACCCCACCAAAGCATTCACACTTGCCTTCTGCGTACTCGGCAAAAAGTGCCCACCCGGATGATACACCACAAACCTCTCCTCCCTCCTCTCACACGCCTCCACAAGCGCCAAACTCCTCGCCTCCTCAACCACCACATCCTGCGTGCCCAGAAAATGCAGCACGGGTGTCGCTATCTTGGGCTCGTAAAACGCGTCGTACGCATTCGTCCCGCGCGCCGCGAAGCCAGAGTAACTGACTGCAAATCTGAGCGGGGGGTGGTTTATGTGCGTGAAGGAAGCTGGGAAAGGCATGCCGCCCGTGTTTTCTTGGGCGGTGAAGGCGGCGCGTCGGTTGGGTTCGAGGAGGGATGCGAGCATTGCTGCGCAGGCGGCGCCTTGGGAGAAGCCGATTACGCCGTCGAAGGGACCTTGCGTGTTTAAGACATGTGCGATGTGTCCTAGACCTTGCTCTATGCCCTCGTACACATATCTATCAGTACCAGCACTCTTCCTACGCCACCACGCCCACGCATCAATCTCCACCTCTTCCTTCCCCTCCTTCCCCTCCGCATCCCCACTCGTACTTCCCGCCAGAAACGACTCGTCAGCCGGCGAAAGGCGTATAGGCGCGGTGGGATACACGAGCTCGATTCCAGCGGGGAAGGACTTGTTGAGTGTTTTGCGGAGGGCGCCGGTTTTGGATTGGAAGAGGGGGCCGGATTGGGTGTAGCCGTGGAGCATGAGGAGTTTTAGGGGGCGGGTTGGAGGGGGCATGGTGGTGGACATGGTGGACCAGTGGTGGTGTGTGAGGAAGCGGGTTGTGAGGGAGTGGTGGGGGCGGGGCATGGGAAGGAAGGGTGGAAGAAGTGGTTGTGCTGGTGTGTGAAAAAGAGAGGTTTCGGTCTTTCGGAATGGGTTCGGAATGAGGTCATTTCAGTGCATGGTGTATTTTGAGATACTTTTCTTCGGCGAAATACATGCAGACCAGGAAACCAAATTGCAAGGAAACATGCTAATGACAATGCTAAAACGGCAGAAAATTCCACCTCGCACATGCTATCATAAACAAAACTAACGTTAACTTATGCTCAAACGCCACATACAAAAATCTCTATCAAGTCCAATGCGAAATACTTAACCCTCCGTACTTTCTTCTCCTTGTTCATACCCGTCATTCTCCATCTACCGCTCCTTCTTCTTCTCCCCATCCTCGATCTTCTTCCCACTCGGCACAAATTCACTCGCACGTGTATTAAAGCCAGCCCGTGCACCAGCATCTGGCTGCTGGAACGGTGCAGCATGTATGCTACCTCCAAGCCCGAAGTTCCCAGGCGCATATGGGGGCTCAGGATTTGGGCCATACGCATTCATAGGCTGGGCTGGGTATGCGTTATAAGGCCCGCCGAATGGCGGCAGAGTCATTTGCTCGTACGATCCTGGCGAGTACTGCGGCTGCGGGGGCTGAGTTGGAAAGCCCGGATTATACGCTGCCTGTGGCGGAAAGCCTTGTGCGTACTGCAAATTGTAGTCTGGGTAAGGATGTACTTGGTATTCTTGATGCACAGGCCCATACGTTGTAGGAGACGAACCCCAGTTCGCAGGAGTCTGACTGTCAGCTGTATGCGGTCGGCTCACAGGAGGAGTCTGCTCACGCGCCGAGTTGGAGCGGACAGGAGGGAAATCGCGTGCCGACTGCGAGCGCCTCGAAGAAGTCCCTCCTATTGCATACCCTTCATACGGACGAGGCACATCTCGCGGAGGCTGAGGATGGACGTAGTTCTTCCCTGGCACATCACGATGTCGATCCCAATGGACCTGCTCGATAGCAAGCCCCCAGTCCGGCGGGAGGTGTATGTCATTGAAACTCCTCGCGCTCCGTTTCTGCTGCCTATCCCATTCGTTGCACTTTGCGACATGGAAGTGATGGAAATTCTTCTTCCCGAACTTGCCCTGGTCGTTGTGGAACAGGCAGTAGCACGTGCGGCACCGGAATTTGTCCTCGATCTTGTCTTTGGAGACTCTGTTAGTTGGTATGCGCATGCGTGGAGGGTTGAGTGCGGCTTGTGTGTCGCCAGTGGAGTTGCGAGGTCCTGTTGGTGTGCCTGCTGAACGGGGGCCTGTGGGCGTGTACGGGGGAAGTGTGTTGAGGCTAGATAGTGGGCTACTTGGATTGGCTGTCGAGATTTGAGCTGGCACTCTACCCACCAATCGAGGGCCTTTAGGCGCGTTGGGAGGAGGCACGCCTGTTGGTATCGTGAGTGCGCTCAGAGCAGTGGCTTCTGGCTGCTGAGCAGTAGGAGCTGGGATGTTCTGCTGGGGCTCGGCCGCTGGTGGAGTGTTCGAAGGCTGCTCATCTTTGGCATCCTTGTCGACAACCTCTTGAGTCGACTTGTCTAATGTCTCTTGCTCAACCTTGGGAAATTCCTCGAGGTCTGTTTGAGTACTCGCATCTGTTGCCGGAAATTCAGCCAACCCACTTTCCGTCTCGACTATCAATTCTTCGATCTCGTCATGATGTTTCTTCTTCAGCTGTTCCTTCTCCTGATTGCACTTCGACTCGGCGTCCTCTAACTTCTGCTCTTGATCATTGATAGTCCCTTCAGAAAGCTCCTGAAGGGCTCTGGCTTGGTCGGTCTGAGTTTGCAGCTGTTGCGCGAATACGGCTTCTCGCGCACGCTTCTTCTCGGCGCGCTTTCTCTCAGCCTCAGATATCTCCTCGAGCCTCTCTTGATCACGCCGAAGGTTGGTTATGTCGGTCTGTTCTCTCAGCGTATGCTTGAAAACTTCATGTTGCTCCCGCTTCTTCTCTGCGAACTTTCTCTCGGCCTCAGCTAACTTCAGACGTTCCGCCTGGAGGGCCTTCTCATGCTGTTTCTTATCGTCCTCGGACTGAGTCTTCAACATGCGCTCAAAGTCGGCATGTAGCTGGCGCTTTTCGTCGTCCTGAGATTGCACCTTGCTGCGCACTTCCTCGAGCTTAGACTCGTACGACTGCTCGAGCTCAGCCTTTTGTGCTGCAAGTTTCTCTCCCAACGTGCATGTAGCCTCTGCCTGCCACTTGCTCTTCTCTTCCTGAAGTTTTGCCTCCTCCTCCTTCTCAAGTGCAGCCTTCTGGTCAGCAAGCGACTGCGTCTTCTCCGCATCGCAAATGCTTTTAGCTTCTGATTGCCACTTGGCTCGCTCTTCCCGACGCTTCAATTCCATCTCTTTTTCGAATGCAGTCTTCTCCGCCTGGCACTTGCTAGTGGTTTCATTTTGTAACTTGACGCGCTCTTCCTGAAGATCCTCTATCTCTTGCACAAAAGCCTGTTTCTCGATGTCATATTCATCGACTTTATTGTTTGCAGTGACCAAGTCCGCTTTGAGCTTAGTGATCTCATCCTGGAGAGTAGTGATCAGCTCTGTCTGTTCTTCCATGGTGTCTTCGTTTGTTCGCTGCTTCTCGTTGGCGGACTCCAAATCTTTCTCAAGCTGCTCGACCTTCTCGGTAAGTTCTCTGACTTGAGTGTTCCGATTGATGACAGTGCTATCTGGTTCTTCGCATAGGACAAGCTTCAACTTCAATTCTTCGATCTCTTTGGTTTGTGTGTCCCTCGTGGATTGGCCGGCTTCCAGGTCCTTCTTGGCGGATGCCAAATTCTCTTCAGCCTCCTTGAGCTTTGTTTGGAAGGTCTCATTCAAGTTTTGTATGTCCGTGACGCGGTTTTCGTTACATGTCTTGTCAGCCTTGAGGTCGTGGATCTCAGCTTTCTGCTCCTCGACTACCTTTATCGGTTGGCTAAGCTTCTCAGTTTGGGCGGCATTCTCGGTCGTAAGCTTGGCATCACGCTTGACGAAGTTCTCATTATCCATCTGAAGCTTTGTGTAATCTGCTTGAGGAACGAAGTCTTCGAGCTTCTTGCGCTCTTGTGACAGCGCTTCGTTGAGATCCAGGATCTCGTCTTGTGCCAATTTCAGCTGTCTCTGGAGATTGTCGACAATGGCATCTTCGTCGTTGTCCTCATCCACGGTAGGTTCAGTCTCCTCACAAGCACGTTGCTTCAAGCACACCTCAAGTTGAGTCTTCGCTTCCTTGAGCTCTGCTTCAACGCTCCCAAGCTTCGACTTCAGACTTCCATTCTCAGTTTTCAGCGCAGAATTCTCGTCGGATTGACCCAAGGGAGCATTCTCCGTGAACTCACGGTACTCGACATGCTCAGCTGTCAAGCTTTGTACTTGTGCTCGCAACTCAGCGTTCTCTGCCACCAATGGTGAGTCTTGCGCTTGCGCCTCCTTGATTAATGTTTGCGTAGCCTCGTGCGCACGTCTTTCGTTCTCCAGTGCAGCGTTAGCGTTGTCACGAAGCGCCCTCAGCTCAGCACGCGTGCGTCTTCCTTCCTCGTCGACAAAATCGTCTAGTATGCCTCGATAGTGATTGCGTTGCTCTCTGACAAAGTTGATATCGTTCTCTAGGTCGGTGATGGTACCTGACACCTCAGAGCGAGCTCTCTCAACTGCGTCCTCGGTAGGCGCTCGGTCGTCGTTCACAGCATCCGACTGAGTTTGGAGCGTATTGCGATCCTCAATCATGTCAGCTAGTTCTCGCTGCAAGCGATTACGTTGGTCAATTGTGTTCTGCACCATGATTTCCAAGCCAGACTCGCCATCCATGACACGCTTCAAGCGGTTCAGGAGATTATCGCATCGGTTATTGAAACTTACATCTGTGCCACACGACCGGAGCCCTGGCTGCGCCTGCTCTGTAGTCTCCGTTGCTGCCAATTCTGTCTGCGTACTCCTGTCAAGTAGATTGGATTTTGTGCCTTGGTCGTTGGCGCGATGGGTTTGTGCAGTTGTTCGCTTTGTGCAGCAGCAGTCGCAGCACAGGTACCATATGCTTACCAGGATAAATATTGGTATCACGATGATACTCAGCGCTTTCCAGGGCGTGCACTCTGGATCGTAGTCGTCCATGTCGACGAAGTCTGTTATGGTAGATTTGTAGCTATGCCTGGTTGCTGTGTTGCTATATTTGTTTGATGGTTATTTGTCTGGTTGGAATTGAGGAGGAGAAGATGCATAAAAAGGACATGTATGCTCGAAATGGCCGTCTACAAGAATGTCGTTATTGATCGAAGCCGTCTCTTCGTCCTCCCATACGTCCATTGTAGAATTGACAATCAAACAATACAACTGATTGAGCCCGCTGTGTCAAAGAAAGGCTCACCTATTTCTGAGACAAAGGATTCGGCACGCAACTTCGCACACAATGTTCATTGTTCACCGGATAATCAGCTCGACAGCCACCTCGTTACTCCACGACGCATTCTGATCCGTCTCCTTCCAGGCTTTGGTGAGATCGATCTCCAGCACATTCTCGTCTTTTGTGCTGATTTTCACGCAGTCGCTGGGGATAGGTCGACCGAACAGCACAGCGAAGAAATCTTCCTCGATGTTTCGCTTCTTCAGGCCGGAGATGTAGACCCCTGCAAAATGATTAGAATGACATTTACCAAACCGCTGATTCTAAACTTACCGTACGTGCCGAGGACCTTGAGTGAAGTCCAGATCCTCAGTCTGCCTGAAGATCTCTCGATGTAGCTGTCACTGTTGATGATCGCCGCTGCTCCGGTCATTTTCTCGAGTATTCCAAGATTGGTCACCGTGATATCTGTTGAACCATGCCTGGGCTGCTCTCGATCCAATTTGAAAGACTGTAGTGAGTATGCGGATAAGATTTCCCAGCCACGCTCGGGGAGATCGACATGTACTAGGGCGTCATTCTTGTCGGCGGTCGTGGGCTTCGTGACCTGGCCAGTCGTGTGGCTTCGTATGACGTATGTGCCCGTCTCAGCACCAGGAAAAGCGTCCAGTCCGATTAACTCAGCAAGCGGTTGTTTCGTACAATTGAAAACTCCAAGTATGCTGATGCCGGTATGGGCCATGCCGACGTATGTAGTGACTTTGAGAAGAACACGATCGTCGAAGTTATTATATGCTGTCGTAGTCTTGCCAACAGTATGAGGTCGCAGGATCACCGTGTCTCCTCGCGGCGTGTTGCCAGTCATCTGGCCGATCAAGTCGATGCCGTGTTTGCCAGGAACATCAGTGATATAAATAGGACCTCCAGAAACGCAACGACCCGCACCATGGAACTCTGCGTATTCGTGCGAGGTTTGGAACATGTCCCAGTCCGGTAAGATGTTCAGGTGCTGAGTGAAGATGGCATTGTGTGCGTTGCAGAAAATGTGCCAAGGATGCGACGCCGGCTGATCAGGAAAGAAGTCATCGGAATTTCGTAGTAGTATCTTCGGCTTGTTGGTAGGAAGCTGCGAATGAAACATGATCTGTGGCGTCTGCGACATGCAAGATATCGCTTTGGCGGAGAAGAAGCGGAGCTGATTAATGTTCCAGGCATCTTGGTAGGCCTGAATGAGGTGGCGGCGATCATCGGCATTCTTGATTTCATCCAGGAAGAACTGGCTGTCCGTCTTGACCGAGTCGATGCCAGCTGAATCGAGGAACCCATAGAAGTCCTTGTAGAAACGCCCCACATCTTCCTCATCTACAACAGTAGCTTCTCCTCCTGCGACACCGTCTTTGATCTGCACTTTGACTGTTTTGTATTCCTTGGCGATCTTCCCGTTAGGCGCAATACCACCCCAGTATCCCTGAATCGCATGCCAGACAGCGATGTGTCGGATGTTCTTGTGTTTGCTGCGGATATCGCTGACAGTCGCCTTCAGGCCGCGCGGAAAGCCGGCCTTGTTTGCCTCGAACTCTACCCAACCTTGGTCAAACTGAGTCTCGCCATTAGTCTAGATCTCATAAGCAGCAGTCTCCGGAGAGGCTTGGATCACTTACCAGCGACTGCCAGTTGTCATCAATGATCAAGTTGCTGATGTTGATTTCGTTCTTCGAAAGAGAGTCTAGAGCGTTGAAGATCTTCTCTTCGGTCAAACCTTGGCCGAGACCATTCCAGGTGCAGTATGACAAGCCGTCGTCTAACAGATGTCTATGTCAGCTTCTGCATACTCTTGTACATGTGATGAATCGTTTACTTACACCAATTTTCCAGCCATTGTGGTTTGAAGTCCTCAATTAGAGCTTGGTATTCGGCGTCAGCCTGTCCGGTGGCCGCTTCATAGCTCGAAACGATCTTGCGTGCGTGATACATAACAGAAGCGACTGCACTTTCCAATGTCTTACCCACCGCAGCAATGAGATTGGCAACGCCTTCTTGCTCGCGGTCGTTCTGCGAATGTATAAGTACTCTCCCATTTCCGTCGTGACGGAAGATGGTCAACACGTCCTTGACGCCGCTAACTGCCAGAATGACGAGGTGCGTGCCATCTTTGCGCTCGAATGCTGTGAGGATTGCGTCTTTGTCGGGCTCAAAATTGTCCTTGCCTTGCCGAGGGGCGAGCCACGGACTCCAGAGTCTGGTCATCGCGAACCAGCGAGAGAAACTTCTAGGTTTACCGAGATTCTTGGACAAGGTGCCAGGCTCTTTGCCTGATGCAGCCTCCACCGGGGCAGTGATGGACCATAGCTGACACTCGGTAGCCTCACTCTTCTCTTTGGTGATAGTCAGGAATGGAGGAAGCTCATCGATGTAAGATGTCAAATCTTCGGACACTGGGTCGGATGATTGGTAGATGAGATGACCATCCGAAGTAGAGAAGGCCTCGTTAGCCCACTTCCATGGCTCGTTCTCTGCCGCTCTGAAGGTGACGGTGTACGAGAGTAGACTGCCACTTGATGGGCGACCGGGCAGGTCAACAGTATAGTACTGACGACGTACATTCGTTGCGTTGGCTCTCACCACTGTCTTCAGTGAATTAGGTTCAGGTCAACGTGTTAACAATTCGATGAACATACTACGCTTGACTCAGATCCGGGCTGCAGAGACAGACTTGTCCATTTGTTGACTTCCTCGAAATTATGCCACAAAGCGACTTCCCAGTTCTTGCTGCTTCCAGCTGAACTCTCAATGAGTACAGTGAATCGAACCTAGACAAAAAGTCAATTTTGAAACTGCCAAAAGTAGTTAGATTTACTCACGGATTCTTTGTCGGGACTAATCACTGTAGTCTGACCTAAAGGAGGGTGACATGTAAGTGTAGCGTACATGGTAGCGTGATAGGACGAAGTCAGTGATACGAGGAGCTGTCTAGAACAGGATTGAGGCGACAAGCATGTGAAGTCTTCAAGATGAGACGACGAGGGAAACCGATCAATTGTAGTAATGGTGGCTTGATATAGGTATTACTAGAGGTGCTGGAGTGCTACATAGGGCTAAGGCATGGGGTCAAATGACGAGTGCGGAGGTGCTTCGGGGAAGCCGCATGCTCGAAGCTGGGGAGCTCTGGCCAATGAGCGCATCGCCAACCTTGGCACATGCCTTTTTCGATAGTGCGCGACATTTATGCTTCCACCTCGTGGTAGACGGACGCCAATGTCGCTGCTGAGACATCTGTCACGGCCACGGCAACATGTTTGTCAGTACCGCGTGCGCAGACAACACACACTGGCGCGTGGCGAGCGGCCGACGAGACGATGGGAACATGAGGAGTCGGATGTGGAAGCACGAAACGCGGCATGGCAAGAACAGGCGGGCAGAATCAAGTCGGGCGCGCAGCAGAGCATACTGAGCGTGCTGGAAGAGCGGGGCTTCGTGAAGGATGTCGCGGGGTGAGTGCATGTGGTCCTCGACGATCCAACATGGGACGAGTCTAATTCAGCACAGCGGACGGCAGACACTCGACTGGCTACTCACAGACAAGCCCATCGGTGCATACGTGGGCGTTGACCCGACCGCTCCTTCCCTCCATGTGGGCCACCTCCTCCCGCTCATGGCCCTGTACTGGATGTATATGCATGGCTACTACACCATCAGCTTGGTGAGCCGCCCGCGGCCACATGCTGCTGCATCAGGTTAATAAGAGATAGCTAGGAGCAGGCACAGTGCAGATAGGCGATCCTTCAGGGAGGACGACTGCTCGCCAACGCCAGGGCAACGACACTCAGTCCATGAATATCGCTAGCATGAGAGATCAACTGTCGAGGCTATGGATCAATGTCAAGTCTCTCGGCATCAAGCACCGGTTCTCGCAGTACACCAGTCGTAAACGGGACCTTCTGAACAACCGTACTTGGTTACAACAGCTGTCCGCCGTGGACCTCATGAGAGACCTGGGCTCAGGCATGCGGCTAGGCTCCATGCTCGCCCGCGACTCGTGCGTACACGTTCATTGCTTGACCTATGTACCATCTGACACTGCGCAGGGTGAAGATGCGAATGGAGAGCGGCGAAGGCATGGCCATCTCCGAGTTCAGCTACCCGCTCTTCCAAGGCTACGACTGGTGGACCATGTATAAAGACAGAGGGGTCCAGCTCCAGATTGGTGGCTCTGACCAGTATGGAAACATTTGCGCGGGCATGGATGCCGTCAGCCACATGCGGAAGATACATGGCATGAACAACGAGAGCGACGACCCACGGACCGCCACCTACGGCTTAACAACGCCTCTCCTCACGACCGCATCAGGCGAGAAGTTCGGCAAGAGCGCTGGGAATGCCGTCTGGCTCGACAAGCACATGCTGAGCTCTTTCGACTTGTACCAAGTATGTTGCCCTGCCATCGTACATAGACGTCCACTAATCTCAGTCAGTACTTCCTACGCACAGCAGACAGCGACGTCGAGCGCTACCTAAAGCTCTTCACTTTCCTCCCCCTCGAAGACATCCGCCTGCTCATGGGCGAGCAGCAACAAGACGAATCCAAACGCGTAGCCCAGCACGTCCTCGCCAAAGAAATCGTCGAACTCGCGCACGGCGCATCCGTCGCCGCAAAAGCCGAAGCCGCACACAAAGAAGCCTTCAGCCACGGCACCAACACGTTTTCCCTCGGCGCGCTGCGAAGTACCCTGGTCACTAACGCGAGATTGACAGAGAAATCCAAGGCGCCTCGGTATTTGCGCTCCATCGAGGTGGCGAAAGAGCTCATTGCTCATAAGAAAGCTTACGCCACTTCTGCGAATCCGGGCACTACTACTACTACTGTCCAGGAACCGTCAAAAGATGAGAGCACAAATATCGTCACCCTGCCTCTATCCATGCTCACGCCCGGCTCCTTCCCGCGCATCCTCCACGCCGCAGGTCTCGCCACTTCGAAGAGCGAGGCGCACCGCCTGATCGCTAAGAAGGGCGCATACGTCGTCGTGCCAAACTCCGGTTCGCCCGAAACTCCGACTGCGCTGCAGTGGGTCAACATTGAAGCTGGCGCTGCTGCAGATCCGAACCATTTCCTGGTGGATTGGGAAGCGCTGGTCTTGCGGGCTGGTAAATCTAAGATACAGGTGTGCCGTATTGTCAAGGATGAGCAGTTTGAGGGCGAGGGCAAGATGCTCACGGGCTCGGAGGAAGTGGAGATTGAGGGCGAGGGCGAGACGCTTGCGGGCTCGGGAGAGATTGAGGCTGAACAGTCTGAAGGTAGCGTTCAAGTGAAGAAGCCGGACGAGACTAGCTAGTGATTAGAAGTCAGATCCAGACTTAGCTGTACGATAAAATGTAATATCGAGCCATGTAGTATCGCTCATCGAAAAAAGTGTCATTATGCAAATGCAATCCGCGTCCCACATTGCTCGTCTATACACTTGACCTATGCCCGCCCCACGGCCAACGCGCTGCCTACATCACGATCCACTTGGGACCGCAACAAGGATCTATGGATATCACAAAAAGAACAAGAGAGGTGAAACGAGAAAAAGCAGGAACTAATCTCAAGCCTTTTCCTTTTCTTTCTTCTTGTCCTTCTTGTCGTGATGGTGGTGCTTCTCGTGCTTGTTCTCCTTCTTCGCTGCGGCTTCGGCCATGAGTTGTTCAAAGGCCATGAAATCGCCCTCTTCCTCGGGGTCGCGCTCAGCCTGTGCTGCGTCAGTCGTGATCTGAGTGGAAAATAGAGGTGCAGACATACCTTCTGGAACATTTCTCCAATAACAACCAGCGCCTGTGCCCTCTCGACCCGCTTCTCGAGCTTGACCTTCTTATCGTTCAAGACCGAATCGCAGACATCGCGCAGCACGCTTTGAATCTCAAACTTGCTGCCTCTCCACGCCGCAGCCAGAATCTTGCCCGTAACGCGCTTCTCGTACTCGGCCTTCTTTTCGTCTGTCCACGCCTCGCCGCCTGCCTCTTCCAGCTTAGCCATTTCCTCCATGGTAAGCTGCGCATCAATAGCGGCGCTCATGGTGCTCCATGTATCCTTGACCAGTGTGCCCTTGTCCTTGATGCGGCTGAAGAAGCCAGAGATGCCGAGAAACTTTTGCGACTTGAGGAACGACGATGCTTTCATGATGTAGGTGGCGCCGATGGCGTGCAGGATCTCGAGACCGAACGACTCCATCTTGAGGTTCTCGATTTCGAGCTGGATCTTCTCTTTGAAGGCGGCAGTGACGTCGGCTGCCTTGTCCGTCTCTGTCCATACCGAGATGCGGTCGATCAGCTTCTTTTGGAGGTTGGTGATGCGTTCTTCGCGTATCTTCTTGCGCTCCAGTTCGTATGCTGCCAGCTCTTCTCGCTGCTCCTTGGTCAGGCCGGCCTTCTTCTTCTGCTTCTCGCGGAGCTCCTTCTCGGCGTCGGTCATGCCGGCTGCCTCCATGCGAGCGTCCTCTTCCGACTTGTCCATGATGGCAGCCCGAATCGGTATGCCCTTGCCCGGTTGTGCGCTTGAGCCGGCTGCGGCGGGTGGTTGGGAAGACGAAGTACCCACGTCGACAGGTGGTTCTTTGACTGGCTCGGCGTAGGCGGGCGGTGGTGCGCCATATGCTGGTGGTGGTGCATCTTCGGCGTGTGTTCCTGCGCGTTCCGCTGCGGCTTCTGCCTCCTTCGCTTTGGCGGCAGCGCTGGGAGTAGAAGCATCGGTCGGGTCAGCGGTAGGGACGGTCTTCGTGGTGGCCGTGGTGCCAGTGGTCTGTCCAGCAGCAGCAGCAGCAGCAGTGCTCGATGCTTCGGCCCTCTCTGCCTGGGCCGCGGCCGCCTCCTGCTCCTCCATCTCGCGCATGGAAATCTCCATGGTCTTGGTGAGGTCCTTCATCAGCGAGATCTCGCCGATCCTGCACATGGGCGTCAGTATACATCACGTCGCGGCAGTGTGTGTGTTTCACGGCGGGCGACATACCAGTCAACAAAGGCCTCTCCACCAAAGATCATGGTGAAAAACTCGGACGGGTCCTCAAAGCCGCTGCTCGGCATCGCGCCCTCCTTGCCATGCTTGTCGTATGCCGCGCGCAGCTGGTCGTCGCTGAGGATCTGGTACGCCTCGCCAATCTGTCGCAGTGTAAGCCCCGCAATTCCGCAGCAGTGCTCATAGACGTACTTCTTGGAACTTTGCGTGCGCCGTCTCGTCGCCGGGGTTCTTGTCTGCGGCCGCGTGAGTTCCCCAGGTCTACCACGAACTATGCGGGTGCTTTACCGGGATGCAGCTTGATAGCCAGTTTGCGGTAGGCCTTCTTGATCTCGAGCTCCGTGGCCGTGGGCGGCACGCCGAGGGCGTCATAGTATGCTGTTTCTACGACCATGCTTGCGTCTATGAATGCAGTGGGTAGACGATGGCGGGGTGGGAGAGCAGTCTGGTGGACGCCTGCTAACTTGTCTTTGGCGGGCGTGGCTGCGAAAATTACCTGCGCCACGACTTACGTCACTGGTGCCTACGCGTTGCAGCACACATAATACACACGCGGTTATTTGCTGAGCCACGCTTTCAATCACTATTCACGTCGGGCGTGCGAGTATGTCATATGCACTTCTCCATTCATAGATATGCTAGATAGCATGCTCAGGTCTATCAGAAACCCACCGAGTCGGGGTATAGCTCCGTGTCAGATGAATCATGTTAGAAACCCAATATCACCTGTCGCCGCCCATGCATTTACGCCATGCCCGAAAACCCATTGCCTGATCGTGACCCAGTAACCGCATACTTTTAGTCCAACCAGGGTGCATATAACGAACGCGCATCCCCAAAGGAACCGCGCGTAGAAGTTGGAAAAGCGAAACGAAGCTGGCTGCAGTCCTTAGACAGTGAACTTGGCCTTCGCGCGGGTGCTACCCGAGTGAGCAGCATCGGTGTGGCCCGAAAACTCGACGGCGTCGTTCTCCTTGAGTTGAAGGGCCTGCTTGAACCGCTTGCCGATCTTGTTGAGCACCTCCTTGCCCTGCTCCTGGGTCCGGCTCTTGCCCTGCTCGCCGGGAATGGCGCGGCCGACTGAGCGTGTCCAGAGACCGATGCGGTAGAAGCCTCGCCTAACGTTGACGACCACGCCCATGACCTCGTTGTCCTCCTCGTCCTCGAGGTTCTCACCAATGGCAGCAAGCATGACATGGAGCCAGAGAGCGTCGATGTTGATGGCCTTCTTGTCCTTGAACTGGAATGCCCACTTGCCGCCGTGCTTGTTCTGCGTGTCTTCCCATTCGGGCCGCACGTTCTTCTTGAACAGGTGGTAGTCAGACTTGAGGGCGAGATCGGAGGTGGGAGTGATGTTGTTCTGGCCAAGTCAGTATGCGCAGATTAGTCCATGATTGACACAACGTACGTAGATGCCCCAGAACTCCTCGACCGAGTCGAATGAGATGACCTCCTTCAGTAGCTCGGCCCAGTTGTCGCCCTACACAAGTCAGTCGGGCAGCCAGTCATGCACCACAAGCTGAATCATACCTTGCCGCTCGGGGGCTTGGTGAACCACAGCGTCCATGTGTTCATAAGAGGGTGCTTGACGTTGAAGTTGTCGGGGTCGTGAAAGACGGTGCGGACCTCGCCCTCGCCGTCACCGCTGGTCGCGCTGATGGTCGACTTCTCGTTGCTCTCGCCGGGCGAGCCATCGGTGGGCGAGATGGGGATTGTGTCGAGGGGAACCTGCTGGTTGGAGGATGGCGCGGTTGCTACGTCGGCCATTGTGGATGTGAGAGGCGGGTACAGTTGGGTAGAGAAATTAGGGCGTAGTGGATAGCCAAAGTCAAGTCGTGAGCGCGAGTGTGTGTTGTGTGTGAGGCGTGGAGGGTTGAGTGGTCAAGAGCTGGGTGGTTAAGCCGTGAAGGCGGGGTGGGGCTGTCGAAGTCGCGCCGGGCGGATTCGTTACTAGGGGCAGTCGCGGTCGTGTGAGGGTGAGTAGGCCACGGTGAAGGAGAAGGGTCGAGCGGGTATCGGGGCGGTCGCAAGTGTCGCGAGTCTGTACATCTTGAAGCGAGAAAATGCAGGTGCTCTGAGGCCGTTTGCGCTAGTACATGATTGGTCCCTTCCGCGGCGTCGTCTCACAAGTGTCTCGAACATGAAAGACATTGACAAACGACGTTGGATATCGTCTATCGTCTACAAAGTATGTCCACGCCACTGCTAGCATGCAATACTATTGTCAGTAAAGCTTCCCAGCAGCCTCGTCGCCGAGCAAGGCGCGACTCAATATAAGCACTTCTCGGCCCAATTAATGCCATATGTAGGCGAAGGTGGAATTTGACATCCGTGCTATGAGCAAATGCACATGAAAGATAATATCTACGGTGTGACGCATGAGCATTATATTACGATTGCTAGATGCATACCGGATTCGAAGAAGAGAGGCGCCACCAATTATGATACATATTCAGGATTGGATGGACCCTACAACTCGCTGTGGGTGGGAATCGCTTCCACGATCTTGGATGAGACTTCCACAGCTTTGGGCGCTTGGGCAGCACCGTAGCCGAGGAGCTCGCCAATCTGCTCTTTGAACTGGTAATACGCAATGTCGAAGCGAGCACCAGCCATCCAGGCAACGAACAGCTGTCAAGGCGTTAGTATGCGGCGCCGAAAGACGAGTGTAAAATCATACCATGAAGAATGTAATGATGCCAACAGTTGCCATGACTGCTGCGATCATGTAGATCAAGTCCCATTTGGCCTCAGCATCCTCCTTCTTCTTCTTCTCGGCCTCCTCGATACTAGATGGCGACTTCATGTCAAGCGGGGGTTTCTGCGTCGGGAAGATTGACTCAATGAACTGCTCTATCTAGAGGGAGGTCAGTTCTCATCCACGCTCTATCGCCCTTTCACGTACCCTGCCTAGCGTGATGCTGATTTTGAGAAAGTTGGGGTCATTGGGGTTGTTCTTCTTATGAATCTTCCGAGAATACCTCCTGAAGACTTCGCAAACCAATTGCAGATTCTGCGATGATTCGATCATCAACTGACACGCGTCTCCTTTCGATATCTTGACGACCTTGGAGAAGAGGTCATAATTTTGGAAGCACTTCTCAAGCGTGGCAATAGCCATAGACTGTGGGATCGCGCAGAAGTTGAAGACGCTCTGCTCCTGAAGACCGGCAAGATAGTAAAGGCAGTCATCCGCTCGTGTCAAGGCCGTGAGGATCATCTCTGAGCTGGCTGCAAGCGCCTTCTCCTTGTTCTCCGGCTTGAAGAGATCTTCAAACTCGTCGACGTGCTTTGACCAGATCTCCCGAGGCCAGAAGCGACGTCCATCGTCCAAATCCTCTTTGATGTCACGGGTGATATTGACCTGCTGGAGGAATTGGCCCATGGACTCCATAAGCTCCGGCTTCTTCAGCAGCACCTTGTTTGCCAGACCACCTTCGACAAACAACCGTGTCAAGCCTTCGCCGACAAGACCGGCGACGTAGTGGCAGTACAGCTCGTAGTCCTTGACTGTGTTGACTCCGACTTTGTTGTGTTCCGCGTTGTTTGCATAGTCGGCCATGCCGTTGCCCATGCGCTTTGTGATGTCCCTGATGATGTCCCTGTAAGCTGGCTTGACCTGCTTGAACTCCTCCACTACGACGTTGAACTCCACCAAGAGCTGCCTGTCCTTCTCGTTCGGGCCATTTTCGCTGAAATTCCATCCGTCCTGCTCCAGGATGTCGTGGAAATTTCTCAGAATTGGCTCCTTCTTGCTGAGGGGTATGGTCATGTCATCCTCCACTGTGTCGAGACCGCGTAGAATCAGGTAAAAGAGAGCAACGGGGACGAGGAGCTCGGGATGCAGCTCTTTGATGACGGCTGCAAAGCTTCGGCTGGTCTTGTCGAGGAAGAAGAAGCATCGCTTGAGATTCGCTGTCTCCTTCTCTTCGTTGCGCTCGTGGACGGGGTTGTGCCAGACCGACCTACACGACGCATTAGTTCATTGCAGCTCCAAGTGACATACACAAGCAGCAAAGAGCATCCTATTACCACTGGATCATCGAGCGCAACTCGTTGGGGTGGAAGACATAGTAGATCATGCTCATAGGGCTCGGCATGATGGGCAGAGGTAAGGAGGCACGCGCGCCGATTGAAGGCTACACCAAAGCTGTGTGAAACAGTACAACTGCAGGCGACGGCGATGAGTGCTTCCAGAAGAGAAAATGAGTATGGAAGGCTAGACACAGAAAACCAGCGACGTGGACGTGGATTTGCAAATCTCAATGTATGAGGTGCAGGACGTGATGGATGGCAGCCGTGGATCCACATTTCCCTAGGACCCTGCACGCGCTAGAACCTCCCGCATTTCCTCCGTGACCCGTCGGCACAGGGCTTTCACCAACACCGTCCAACGACCTCAATCATCTCCGGTGCTGTGGTGGCTGCCTTCACTGCGTATCAGCAATCACGATCCGGTCACTGTATAAGCATTGTGGCTGACTCTGACCACTCCCATTGGGCTGGCAACTAGCAATCCATGAAGTCTGGTCTTACCTGCGCCATTCGCCAATCCCTCCGGGTGTGGGTTGCGCGGGTCGCGCGGATTTGCAAGTGTTCAGCTGCAAACGAAGCATCGACTGTCTCTGTTGAAGCCAGATGCCAAGTTTGAAGCACGAAAAACTAATTCGCAGAGGCTCAGAGTGAAGAGTTCACAATGTCACAACCAACAACTCCCAACTTGTCAACAAAAGGTATACAGTTCAGTTTCGAGACATTGGCGGTCAGTTCCGATGGCGCTCGATACATTTGCCGCCCATCCCGATTGTCCTGGTAGTCTACTCATCATCCCAACCTTGCCTAAAGACAGTCGAACTCTCATCAACAACGCTGTCGTGTGGTGAGTGTTGCATGAGTCTGCTGGATGGTAGTATGATGAAGCTTCGATGTCTTACAGCCATTATACTACAAAGACTACAGCGACCGCTCATCATCCATGCCAAAAGTGCTACGTCCTGGAAGTACTATGCCCAAAGGCACGGTCACCAGTACAACAGCACCCCATCAGCACATCGGTAAAAGAATAGACATAAGAGACTATAAGAACGAGGTGCGATCAAACGACCTACACATTGTTGCTAATCTACCACAGACTACCTTCGCAAGCGCAGAGTAGCCCGTTCATTGTCGGAGAAATAACTAAGAATTTGCAACGCACCGATGTGCCTTGATGAGCTGTGCATGTCAGCACTGGTAGCATCGAACATGGTTGAGGCGACTCACAGTGACGGATCCCCATACCTAACCACCCATCCGACCTCCATCCGATCTACATCCTCCAACTCAAGCCATGTACCTCCCGATCCTTGAGTCCCGCTCCGTCCCTCCCTACTCCTGCACGCCCTCGGCGCGCCTTTCGTACTCACCACCGTGGTAGTTGCCATACTTGTCAAAGTACCCGCCGTTCTCATCAACCTCATAGCCTGGGGCCGGGGGTGCGACAGGATAATCCGGGCGTGGTCGTGGCGAAGGCGTGGCACGGCTGCTTCCACGTGAGATGGGTTTCGGGCGGTTTGGCGACCATGGGTACGGCTTGTTGGGATCCACGGGGTAGTTGCCGTTGTTGGGCGACCATGGGTATGGCTTGCCGGTGGGCCTCCCAGTAGGAGTTCCATAGACAGGGTCGCTGGTAGGTGTACCGTAGTCAGGGCCGCTGGTCGGTGTTCCATAGCCAGGGCTGCTGCTGGGTGTCTCATAATCAGGTCCGGTGGGTGCGGGCTGACTGGAACGCGAGCGTGGAGTTCTTGAGGGTCCAGGTCCGCGACTCCGTGATCGTGATCGTGTTCGCGATCGTGCGGTAGTCGTGGGGGATTCAGTTGGGGAATCCGTTGGCGAATCAGTTGGGGAGTCCGTAGGGGATTCAGTCGGGGAGTCCGTTGGCGACTCCGTTAGCGAAGTGGTCTATGACATCGTGTTAGTTGTGCCCGTCATTGTACAACTGACAGTATTATAATCGTCACATTCCTGTTCGTTATCAGCAACTTGATCCTGCGGATTGTGATGCACTGTAAGTATGATTCATGGGTCATCAGATATTAGCGTGGCTGGTGGCAGGCTGTATCCAAGCTCTGAGTTCTGAAATATTTGGACCGGCAGTGTCACAAGTAGACTGGATGGGGCTGGTACTGTCAGTCGCGGACATTGGAACTGAGGAGGAAGAATTCACTTGTCTGTCGAAACAACCACCGCTTTCCTGTGTACAGACCACAGTGTTGGAGCCTAGGTCCTTCGAGATGTTGACAGGACATCATGACTTCAGGCGTTATTGCTTTCTCGATGCCAGCACCAGCCAGCTTCAATTTATTCGGTGGTTTCCGGAGTCTGGACGTCTGGCCCGAAGCGAAGACGGTACCAGGCTCAGGATGAATTCGTGTCGCGAACAAGCAGAGGCAGACTTTTACGCAAAAGAGCATGGAGAAATGCAAGACTCACCGGCAAATCACCATCATCATCATCGTCGTCGTCGTCATCGTCATCATCATCATCATCATCATCATCATCATCATCACCGCCATCGATGATCTCTTACACAGACTGGCGGTCAGCCCCACCCCACTCCTCAGTCATATCTCCATCTCCAACACAATATGTGTTGCACATTCTGTCCGAATCGAGATCTTCGCGGCTGAGTTCGTTGCCGCAGAAGCAATCCTGCCCATTCATGACGGCGAAAATCTTGTATGGTCCGTTCTCGTCAATGACAGTGTCGATGGTGCAGTACCTGGAGATTGATTAGTTTACGTACCAGATGAAGAACGGAGGCGACGCTGTGCTCACTCTTTACAGGACACCTGGGTGAGATTGTTGCGGCCGGTCATCCGGGGACCATCCAGGAGACGTTCATCGTAATTCGACTCCTGGAAACAACCACGATATTCGGCATCGTCGCCAGCATCAGTGCTCAGCTCCTATCATCATGTCAGTAAGACGCTTGGAAGCAGTAGACGATGATCAGTTGCTGCAAAGTCTAGCTGAGCATGGGATTAGTACGCGATCTATGGTTAGTAGGGGTAGTTTGCGAGAAGCAACGAGCTTGGGAAGAAATGTTGGAGGCAAAGAAGTAAGACGGGCATTCCAATGAAGACATCGGGCAACAGAAGGAGTGTAATGACATATCTCCGAGGTCGATGCCAATATTTTGCAGGAATGGGATGGGAGATTTTCGGGTCCGTCGTGTGCTCCCAGGGATCAGGCGACAGGGTAGGGAATGCACAGCGTCCAAACCTAGCCAACATAACGAAACGTTGAGCTGGACCTTGCTTCTTCATGTATTACTGCGCGAGATTAGACCTTTACGCGTCTTAGATCAGAAACTTCATGGATCGAGGGCACTTCTCATTGAGACAATTCGCTACATAGAGCATACGACCCCATTTTCCGACGCTTGACTTTGGAGCCAATCTCGTCGTTAGTATACTGAGCGGCCGTTAGACTGCGTATCCGTTGAGTTCAATGCGTGCGCTTGCAGTGTAAGACCAGCACTACGAAGCGGGACCGTGACGATGGGATTATTGTGTTCGCTATTCGCTTGCAGAATACCTCTAGATTTGGTGTACATTGTAGGATTATAAGGCGTTGCTTGTATTTTGCAGTCGATGAGAGCATATCATTTGCTCATGAATCAGAGGCTCAAGCGGGTGACAACAAGTGCAGCGGTAAGGTAGATAGACTACATCGCGATCAGTACGAACCACTTGATCTATATCATGACTTACTGCAGACACAAAGTACGGTAGCCCTATGCCTATGCCATCCAGCTTGATTGCATTAACCCAAAGCACGGTCATCAATGGTGTACCGACAAGTGAGCCCATAGTCTTCGTCAACATGACTATACTGAAGTTCTGCATGTCGGACTGCGCATGCGCTACAAAAGGCATTTTCACAAGTGACATCGTGAACACTGGTAGTGCTGAGCCAAGGGCGTAAATGATAAGAGCTATAACGTTCAGTTCGCGGGATATCTAAACGTGCCAGAATATGCTTACCACCCAGTAACATCCAGAAACGAAAAGCCAATGCTACGCAGAGCACACCTACTACTGATACTAATATGCTGATCTCAGCACCGATGTAGTTGAGGCGAGCTTCATGGCCATGTGCTACTTTCCGGGACATTGAAGCCTTTACCATTCGTGGGACCACAACAGCGAGTAAAACGAAGTTGACTATTGCCTTGACGGAAAGCATGTAGCCTGCCTCGGCGAATGTCCACTTGTATCGTTTGGATATGTACTGCACCAGGAGCTTCGTATCTGAACTTGCGAGAGCTGTCAGGAAGAACGAGTAGAGCAGTATTTTGAAGTTGCGACGGCCGGCCGCAAGCCTGAATACTGTCTGAACAGCATGCATTGATTTCCGAAACGGGGTCCGTTGCGCATGGAAAGCATTGGAGTATCGATCAAGACTTGTGTCGTCGTCTGCTAGCAAGGGCCCAGCTTCTTCCTCCCTGCCGCTGATAGGCTTTATAGGCGCTAAGTGTTTGCTTTCTGGTGTGGGTAAAAAGCCGATGCTCGGTATCGCAAGAACAAGGAGCGCGACATTGATCCAGAATGGTAGCCAAAGATTCCTTGTCATTGTGAATGCGGCGAGCGTCGGCCCTATGAAGGAAACAATGTACGATGCAGAGCTGATGTACGAGAAGTACAATGTTCTGATAGCAATCAGTGTCGTCAGACTAGTGTCATTCCGTGATGCTTACCTTTCAACATTTTGTGTAGCTAGCGCAGAGGTGAGGGTGAAGACGGTGGACTGGAACACGCAATCTCCACCAAAGACTGCAAGGAAAGGTCCAGCGATGATCGCTCTTGTCGGCAATACACGAGAGAAGTATCCTGTTCTTGCGTTAACTAGGCACTCGATCCAAAGTAGCCTCAAACCTACCGACAACGACTGCCCAAATACTCACGCCCATTCGCGGAACCAGGTTGCACAGAAGTACAAATCTCACACCCCATCTCTCTGCTATAAAGCTAAAGGGTAAAGTCACAAGAAAGTCTACCGCACATCGTGTTAGCCAAGTTGCGCCGTGAACGTGCAACAATGATGCAGGTGCCAACATGGCCACAACAGACAGTCACAATCACGTACCACACAAAACGGCCGTTGTGTCCATGGTACCCTGTAACCAGGCGAGTTGTTGCTGCACGTCATCGATCTTGCAGAGTGACTGGAGAGTTGTAGCTACGAAGTTAGTGCTTGTCTCACGTGTATTTCGAATTTGTGATTTTACCTCGTGGATGGACGCATCAGGTTCGATTGAAGACGGATCGTGCAGTGTATAGTATGTTTGACATAGGCGCAACTCAATCAAGCGATTCAAAGGCAGCGTGTATAGAACTGTAGAAAGATGGACCAAAATGAGAAGGACGATCAACGGCCATATCCGATGTTTGCGAGGCTGCGGTGACATCGGCGACGGAGAGCGAGATGGAGGCAGGACTGTGCGCGCCAGGTGAGGCTCGATATATCCATCAGCAGATATCATCGCATAATGAGTCCATAGATGTCACATGAAACTGATGGATCAGTATCTGGGTGATTGCTGTGTGTCGAAAGCAGTACCTGCCGATGCTGGGTGAAGATAAGCTGCACGTGACGCAGATAAGACACCTACCACGACTAACACCGAACTGCTGCACATCACAACGGAGTTTTCAGGCTTTTACGCACAGGCTGACAATACAAACATGTTGATCGATCTAAACTGAAGGACGCGACTACACACCTCATTCCCACCTGTTCATGGCACATGGTCATATCGCCATGGCCTTAGTTATGGCCACTTCCAACCCACTAGACCAGCCTCCTTTCCCGCCAGATGCCAGCGCATCGCACTATCGTGCCACACCTGCAGACCCCTCGTCAAATCTCCCCCTAAACCTCGCCGTCCATATACAGCGTTCATTTTGTTTCTTTCAACCACTGACGCCCAGGCGCTCACTATTTGCTTTTCAGCTGTGGCGTCCATTGCGGAGCTGTATTTCCCTTCGAGATATGCCGTGGCGGACACGCCGTGGGCAGTTTGCCACACCTGTAGATAGGTACGCGGCTCTTGACGGTGATGTCGTTGGCTGCGGCTTTACCGCGTCTGAAGGCCAGAGGTTTCGGCAGCACGTATGGATTTCGTGACGGGCTTTTCGCGGTGCTGCACTTCGTTGATGTCGATTTCTTGAAGGCGTGCAATGTTCAATTCATCTGAGGCCTTCCGTGCTTGACCATCAGGAATGTAATCACTCCACAGCCAGTAACGAGGCACGCAAGAAGCAGCAAAATCGTAATCTGTTTCCCTCTGCTGGATTTGCACCGCTTCTGTAGCCCAGTGTGGACACTTGCTTCTGATCCAATGTAGCTTCCTCGCCAAGGCACGCTGTCCAAAGCATCGAACGACTCGATGGATGCTGGCGACGGCGGTGCAAAGGCCGGGTCGTTCTCAGCATATCGCGGGCAAAGTACGCTGTGTGCGAAGGCTGTCTCATCGTCATAGTATCGTGGAATCGACTTTTGACCTAAGGTTGCCATGGTGAGGGTAGTAGATGTCTGAAGTGGTCAGCTTATCAGCGCGTGAAAGTGCCTCGGAACCGGGTTCGCGTGTACATAAGCCATAGTTGCTGTTGTCTTGTGTGCTGAGATTACAAGGAGTGGAAATGCACAAGGCATTCAGGGCAACCCCGACTTTTCAAGAGTCGCAAGAAGTCTTGTCAAACGTGCAACGAGTGGAATCTGTTCGCCCTTTCATGCCGTGAGCGCTTCGAACTGAAACATGGAACCCAACGAAGCCAACAAAGTACACTTTTCTCGACAAAGAACACCAATGAATTCCTTGTTTTGTGATTTTAGATGCCGGTTTGTTATAAGTAATGCTCGACATAGTCCTTTTTCAGCCCCGCTGCTAAGTACAATCTGAGGAGCCCACTCCACCTAGGCCACCGACCCATGCCCGTAACTTGCTGTGTATTTTACCACCTAGTTCCTCCACACCTGCCCATAAGAAACACAGACACTCCAACATCGAAAAGGGAGTGCTGAGAAACACTCGAGAAAAGAAAAGAAGGGTATATTTATGCTCGTGAAAAGCGAACAACAGTTACGCGAGTGAAGCATGTTAATACACCCCTATCCAGGGTTCAATTTCAGCCTGTAGTTTGCTTTTCCTCCTTCTGCGCTCGGTATTAGACCGCCCATATTAGGTGAATGCTATATCCAAGAAGCGGGGGTAGGGTCCAACCCCAAGAGGATGACCAGCTGGAAGAATTTGGCCCAGCTGCGGAGGTCCTCCGACATTTTCGAGGTTGTGTAACAAAGGAAATGCGCAATGGGAAAGGACGAACTTCTTTGATATCGCAGGAAAATGAGAAAAGACGCTTGCAAATGCTAGAAGGATGACCACGCTATGAGGCAGTTACAAGCATTTTTGGTACAATGGAAGGGCCAAAGACCATTCGAGATAGTCAATGGTGGATGGAGGGTAGATGTGTGAAGACAACATCACAGATCATCCGGATTGGTTCTTTACATATGCTGAGGATGGAGGTAGGTGTTGTGGAAGTACTGTCCGTGATGCTGCATTGTCGATGACTGCTCTGGCTTGGGTGTCGTAGGGTATGCGGGCATTGGCTGTGACTTGACAGTGTAGTGACTGAATTGGTCACCCTCTGGCGTGATTGGTGGTGTGAGGCATCCGTTTTGCATCACGGCAGCGCCGTAAGGGCTCTTCTGTGGGGTCTGGGGTCCGTAGACGTCGGACATCGGCTTGGGCCCATCGAGAGTCACTGTTGGTGGTGGCGTTGGGGGAGCAGCTGCGCGTCGAGCAAGCTGTGCTTGACGTTGCAGGAACTCGTCGACAGTGGCAGAGGCATTCGAAAGATGCATGGATGCATACTTGCGGGACAATACAGGAGACGGTTGGTACAGATGGTTTGACAGACCAATGACTGTCTGAGCATCGTAAGCTCCTGACCAATCGGTCGTTCGCGCTTGTGGGCGAGATAGGACACATCGAGCGAGAGCAAGAGCGGATCTTGCAAGCACTGAGGGCCTGGTGGACACGAACTCCTTGTGGAACAGGGCAATCTCAGCGATGTATAGCGTCATGTGCTCGACTTCAGCGTCGTATGGTGCTTCGGAGAGAGCAATCTGGAGGAAGGCGTCGACCGTGGTGTGTCCTACAATCCAGTTGAGCGTTTGTAGAACATGCCATTCCATCTGAGTGAACATCTCGTCGTCGTAGAGCGAGCAGCACATCGACTTGAGCTCTCGTACTGTTGGTACTCGGTCCTTCTTGTCACCATACTTGGCGGCAATCAAGAGGGCAGCGCAGCCAACGAGTTGATAATGGCGTTTGTATACGACCCGGCGAGAGCAGTAACGGTCCAGAAGGTTGACCGCGAGGAAAAGGGTTTCAGGCAGCAGCTGAAAGGCAGCATGGGCTTCGACCAAGAAATCGAGCAGGTAAGGGCGCATGAACCATTGGATCTCCGTCTGGATATCGATGGAGTTGACATCGGGAAGTGTTTGTGACTACGGAAATTAGTTTAAAACTGCAGGCTGCATACGACTGACACGTACCTCCATATGGATCATGTGCTGCATGATATCCTCTTGGTACTCGTCAGCGGTGAGCCGGGAAAGCTCTTCAGCGATGGCTCGCTGCTGCATCCTCGCAATGGCTCGCTGCCGTTCGCGTGCTTCGGCGCGCATGGCATAAATTCCTTCATCTTGCGTTTCGACCCAGAACGAATCACAATGACCATATCGAGGCTGAGGTTGTTGATACGCCATGTTGAAGAGGTGTGTCGTTGTCGTTGTCGGGGAAGAAGACTGGTGGAGTTCGGTAGTTGGGTCGAATCAAGATCGACTGCTGGTACAATCGACGTTGAGAAGGAGTGGATGGTCCGGTAAGTGGACTGTATTAAAGAGTGGCAGCCTGAGAGGCGACGGGTGTAAAGACGGGAAGTAGTTGGTTATGTAAAGGAAGGTCTCCGGTGCGTGGTTCCCGAATGCTTGAGAGGCGGGAGTATGCTATAGGAGAGCCTAGAATTCACCAATTAGCGTGCGATGGCAGAAGTCGCGACCTCAAGCAAGGCCGCGAGGGAAATTTCATACCGTTCAGAAATTAGGGTATTATTTTAAAGAGTGGAAAGGTGTACGGGTGACACAAGGAGGACAGTACAGGTCGAGTAAAAAAGATCCCTTGCTAATGGCATCCAGAAGCCTGGCGTGTTGAGCCCAGATTCCGGTTATGTGGTGAAGGCCACAGTGAACAGGGAGGGGCAGAGAACGAGCTAACGACTCCGCAGGGGCAAACCGCCAAGAACTGGAATGCGAAGGTTCCAGGGCTGGCGATCGCAGGCTTGACAAGGGTCAGTAGTGAAAGAGGCAGGGAGACGGTCATGACTTACTGAGATTACCCTTCAACAGATGGGAAGAGCGGGCAGATGGCTGCGTGTCAAGACTGTAAGCAGGAGGGTCAGCATTTGTTCGTGCACTTTGCGAATAAGTTGCAAGTCCATAGTCACGTGGTCGTAGGCGAGCGACGTAATCCTGGAATGGGGCTGCCGGAAATTGCAAATATGCAAGAAATGTACAATTGCGCGTCCACACCGTGAAGATCGTTCCCACAACGTGATGCACGCAGCCCTCGCAGAACAGTTTAGATGCAGACATGACCCGGAAGCAAGTGTCTATCAGAGCGGATGCGCAATGATGTGCAACGACTTGCGTCTACGTCTCAGCATTGGGCAAGGTCGTGTGCGAAGCGTGGTGAATGGCAGCGGTATGCGTACGGCATGCAGTCGTGTAAGTTGATTCGATGCGGCGTGGTGATTGGCGAGACACGGTTCTAGTCGACGAAGGAGAAAAGTGCAATCCGATCTCGCAGCATGCGTCGCCCTGGACTCGAGCCTTCATTCTCCACCAGACATGAACCTGACTTCTGGACACTATGATGCCGCTGCTACTCTGTTCCGTGAATATTGTCTTGACAGTGGTCGTAGTGTTGCACAATGGGGATTCGTAGCGGTGTGTGATTCGACAGTTCCAGATCGAGATAGGCCGAAAAGTCAAGCAGTTGAACGAGTGACGGGGCCGTCCACGAGCGGATCCGGTAACCAGGCAAGAGCCAGACGTGGCCAAACAGTATGAACTAAAGCAAGACAATGACCTACTTGACACGATCCACAGATGGCACAGAGTGCACACGGTTACACGAGGCTTGGTGGACAGGAGTCGGGGTTGACTCTGCTTATGGAGCGACAGACGGCGTACAGCGAATGTCGGCTATCTCGAGTCCAGCGAGAAGTGTGGAGAGGCGGTGGGATGAGGGAATGGGAGGGTGAAGGTACAGAGAGCTCTGGTACGCTTCGAGGTCCTATTCGAGGAGAGACGGTCGGATTGGAGAGGCCGATGAGCAGGTGGAGGGAGTTTTATGGAAGATGGCGCCGAAACAGTCAGCACAGCATCAGATCCAAGACTCCGTGCTCGACGGTGGTGAGGAGGATATGTAAAGAGGAGGTGAAGGTGAGGAGGGAAAGAGACGACATCAAGACGGCTGAGAGTTTGGAAACGAATGGCGTGGAGCCAACGCGAGTTACGCCGCTAAACCTCTTCGACGACCCCAGCAGGCTTACAGCAAGGAACACCAGCGCCACTCTGATCCACGGCGCCGTGCGGGACGTGACTCGTTGGCTGGGCTTTGCTTTGCGTGTTCCATCTGGCAGCGTGTTTCTCTGCACGCTTCGGCGCACGCGTTGAGTGGACCCGCACCTTCCGCAAATACCACCACCATCAATGCTCCCGCCTGCTACGGCTTTGTGCGCGCCCACGGGAGCGAGACACCGTCCGCGGCCTGCGGTGCAGTGGGACTGTATCGCCGTGAGCCTCGCACACGCAGGCGTCACTGTTGCGCTGCTGCACTCAGTCTGCTGCGCAGCCGTCTATAGTAGTTAGATGCATCGCAGCGCTAGGATTCCCGGCTGAGAGGGGCGTCCTCGCCAACCCTCACGCATCGAATCAGCTTTCAGGAGCCTCGCCCGGTCAGCCAGCATGCAGCTACTGTAAGGTCGCAGCGTGAGCCTTTGATCGCTGTCCAATCTGTCTCTCGCCTGCAGCGAGAACATTTTGCTTTGACACGGCCAAGACCTCCAAATGGAACGTCTCCGCTGCCCATCAGGCTGTGGCTGCGCTCGACCCCATACCAGGACTTTGATGCCTGCTCCACCGCGACTACCCCTGGAGCCCATTCGCGCCAAGCGGTCCTATGCTGCTGGTGAGTGTATCGTCATTATTGACAGAAGATGAGACGCCTTTCTCCTTTTAATCGTGCGGCTTAAGACCCGCAAAGAAGTCCGTCGGCCTGCTGCATCCCTGTGTTAGGTTGCACGAGAGTCGTCGCTCGCGGGCAGCCTCGACATCTCGTCTTCAGTCTTCAGGCTCCCAAATTGGCAACCGACGACTCCAAACTTTCAACAAGCCTGCTAAGAGCCCCACGCTCACGCGTCTTCCGCATGGTGGATACCCTAAATGGAGACATAAACTCGTCTCGTTTCGTGACCATCTGGGATCGTAAGAATGTGTAATTTGGCGCGTCTGAAGAGCCTCATATTATCAAGGCTTCTACCGCGCGCAAATGTGTTCGTTTTCTAAAATTGCCAATTCTGCAGCACAGGCAGCACGCGAGTTGGGGTCCGTCTGCAAGCCTCACCAAGAATCATCCGTGGTGACCTTTCCTTACAGGTTCCGATCCAATTGCGGGGTCAGTAGAGTTGATCCGGTCACATTTGCGGCGCTGCATGCAGATGAGATCACCGGCTCTTTAATGTTGCAAAGCAGCTGTCAGACCAATGTTCACAGAGTGGAGTAGAAGCCGTGCCTCATGCGTCCTCTCCAGTAAGGAAGCGCGCTGACGCTCGTCAGGCATAACTTGACAGCTCAGCTCTGCCACCAGCAATTATCATTCTAGCGCTTGGCGTCTCGAATACCTTTGAACATGCTTCATATGATTCGGTCGTGGACTCTGTGGACTCTGCGGCTGGGCCGCGGCTCACAATTTGACATGTTAGCGCGATCTTTCGCGTTTTCTGCTTCTTACGACAAAAGCATATTTCTAGTGCAGCCTCTCTGAGCTGATTCCAAGGTTCCTTCATGGGGCTGCTGCAGCTAAAGTAACAGCCCTGGAGCCGACACCCGCTTGCTATGTCTCCAGCCTCCACTGTGTCACGCCCGAGATTATGTCACAATCGCGAAAAAACACGACTTAAAGTGCTTGGGCGTCAGCACGCGACCACGCGCGCGATGAAACGTCTCGACCCAGTCTACATTGGAGTTCACTCCGATTCATTTTTGCCCTTCACCTTATGTCCGACGGCCAATAATCATGTTGTCCCAGCAGGTGGAGGAAGCCGTTGCATGCGTGTGGAGCTGTATTCACGGAAGCACCTTACTTCAGCAAATTTGCACGGGATTTTCGTTGCTGTGTCAATGAGCGGTATGACCAGACGTCAATTGCCTTACCACAGCAACGCCGAAAAATCTGCACCGCAGCCGTCGTAGTACCGGGATCCTAACCTACAACCCCTAACCTCCAGCTCCGCAGGCTATGTACTGCGCTACCACAGCATCCGCCTGGTCACAGCAGACTTGTCAAGATCTGTGCATGATGTGCAACCGTTGAAGCAAATTTCCAACGTCTTTGAACATGGCGCTGCATGTCTCAATATTCGACGAAACACACGGGTAGCGAGCTGACATGCGATCACGGTTCTTGCACACATCCGGTCGTTCCACAATTGATGACACGGATTATGAGGCGCATGCAATGACGTTTTCGCGAAAGTCAGGACTCAGGTCCCGCCCGGCCTGCAGGTGGTCACGGTCACGGCCCAAGCTTAATGGCAGAGTTCGATCAGTGCTTCATCGCGAAATTCGCGAAATCATCGCGAGAATTGCCATATCCTCCTGAAAATCTTCTCCGCTCGCGTTCGCACGCGTAGAGCTTAAACTTGGCGTCGGTTGGGTGGAACCTTGTCGTACGCTCTGTAACACACCGGGCGATTGATTGCACCTAGGATCTTAAAGTGGGCGTCATCATCACCATATATGCACATTGAGCAGTCATCAGCGCCCCCGTCCTACAAGCAATGGCGTTCCAAATTCAGCCCAGATCAGTGGTCTAAGAAATCTGTGTCGTATGGTGATAGACAAGTGCTTCACAATCTGCGGAACCGTGCTGAGCACATACAGGCAATTCCTGCAGCCTGCGCTACCGTCTGTGGGGGAACAAAGTTACAGTACGATGGGGCCAGATCGGGAAGCGCAAACAGTCACGACGAATACCATCACGATGTTACGACTGTCAAGCAGTGAGATGAATGGAGCTTCAGCAAGATAACGTCGTGCCACAGTCGTGTCGAGCGATTTGCCCAACTGCCTCGCTGACGGAAGGTAGCCAGCCCATCAAGTGGGCGAGGACCAACATGCCCAATGCTGCAGGCGCATGACATCTCTGCCAGAGAGTCTATGACAGTCCCAACATGGTACCGGTTGTGATGTATTATCATTCGAGATAGCTCGTCGTACATTGGCTGATGGGGGATGAGGTGTCGGAGGCGGTGTCGCGACGATATGGCTTGGGACGAAAAACAAGTGACCAGGTGACCGTGGCAAGCATTACATTATTGACAGGACCATGTGATGTTGGGACGGGTTGTGCCAGCAGCTGATAAGTTCAAGCTGTTTTCGTGGGAGGGGTGGACGACGGTGAAAAGGAGGAGGTTTAGATGTCGTCGGAGCGGCGAAACCTGAAACTCCGTCGAACCCGCGGCAGGTGCGGCGCTACTGTACTAATAAAAAAGTTCCCCAATGCCAAGACTTCACGCCAACTTCACGATCATGTTCGCAACAAGGTGAGGCCAATAATCACAGCTCGCAGTATTCCCCTAGAGCCCTCGCGATCTGCTTGCGACGCTGAACTGCCTCTCTCAAGCGAACATGGATATTCACCGATCCCGCTTCGTACCATATCCATCGTCCGCGATCAACGCCCTTGCCTTTTCTCACAGCGAATCCGAGCTCGGACATGGACACAAGGACTCAGAGTCTCTGAGGCTCGCTATTGGACGCGCAAATGGGAACATCGAGATCTGGAACCCGAAGAATGGCGCATGGCTGCAAGAAAAGGTACTGTACGGAGGCAAAGACAGAAGCGTAGAGGGTCTGGTATGGACACAAGACCCGGACTTCAGGAATGCCGATAACAAGGTGCTGCGGGGAAGCCTGCGCCTATTCAGCATTGGCTACTCGAGCAGCGTCACCGAGTGGGACCTCGCGACCGGACTTCCAGCGCGACACTCTAGCGGCAACCACAGCGAGGTTTGGTGCTTTGCAGTGCAGCCGCGAGATGGGAAGATTCCCGTTGATCAAACGAGTCAGGACAGCGGCGCGCACCAGAAGCTCGTTGCAGGCTGCGCCGACGGCACCATTGTTCTTCTGTCCACCACGGACAACGACCTGACCTTCGACCGATTCGTCTCACGCGCTACGAACAAGAAAGCCCGCGCTCTAAGCATCACATACCAGGACAACAATATTGTCCTGGCTGGATTTGCTGACAGCATGATCCGCGTGTTCGACACAAGGAACGGCAACGTCATAAGGAATATCTCCTTGGGCAGTGGACCACAAGGCGGTCCGAGGGAGATTCTGGTCTGGAAAGTGAAATGTCTCTCGAACGGCGATTTCGTCTCAGGTGACTCTACTGGCGAAATCAGATTCTTCCAAGGCAAGAACTACAGCCAGACGCAGAGAATATCTGGTCACGAAGCCGACGTGCTGGATCTTGCCGTGTCCCGAGACGGCTTGACTGTCTTCAGCGCGGGCATGGATCGACGCACTTGCATCTACAGCGGTAGGAAAAGCGCCGTCAAGGTCGAGGGTCAGAACGGGAAGTGGCGGAAAGTCAGTCACAAGAGATATCACGAACACGATGTGAAGGCTATGGCAACTTATGAGGGCGTCAAGCTGAGCGTTGTGGTCACTGGAGGTAAGAACATCTCATATGCCATCGCATCTACGCTAATCCATCTCGCTCAGGCATCGATACGCAGCCCATCGTTCTACCTCTCGGCAGATTTGACAAAGATCTCAGTCGCGGGCTTCCGGCTTTACCCTCAACGCCGCCATTAGCCAGTGCACCCGATGCACGGCTTCTCGTCAGCTGGTGGAACACAGAGCTGCGCATTTGGCGCGTGAAGCCTCAAGCAGATAACGTCGACAAGCCAAGAGTGGTCGCGCGGTTGGCGCTACAGGGAGAGGAAAATATATCATCTGTGTCAATATCGCAGGACGGGGGACTCCTTGCGGCTTCGACCACAAGCACAGTAAAGCTTTTCCAGCTTCTTCAGCCTCGCTCAGGTGCCGGCGGAGGCCTCCGCATCAGGAAGCTTGAAATGCCCATCACGACCGGCGCAAAGATTGTGAAGCTCTCAGCGAACGGCAAATGGCTCTCGGCGATCAACGCCAGCAACGCAGTTCAGCTAGTGCGGATCGTGAGAAGCGAGGACGAGATCGATCTGCCCCGTGCACTGAATGTAACGCAGCACCTCGTCCGTTCCAAACGCCAAGACGTCGCCTCGATTCAACTAAGCGGGCTGTCCCAGTCATATGGGCGCTCTATTGCGCATGCGGAGTTCTCTTCGGATGGAAATGTTTTCGCAGTTGCAGACATCGCAGGGTACGTTGATACTTGGATCATCGAAGGTCATGAGGACTCAACAGCACCCGAAGTCGATATCGATGAAATGGCCCGCGACCCACCAGAAGATGAAGATATTGATGAGGAAGACGCGGAAGAGAGACAGATCATCACTTTTCTCGGCCAGCACTGGGCTCTAAATCCTTCCGGTCATCGCATGCCTCGATTGGACTCCACACCAGTCCTACTATCGTTTCAACCACGAACAGACGCCCTCACACATCCGCAACCAAATGGCAACCCAGCTTTACATCCTACCAGACACAATCCGCACCCACACTCGCATGAATTACCGAACACAAACTACCGCCTCCTTGTGGTAACGGTGGACCAGCAGATGAACTTTTTGGACGTCAACACCGGCCGTCTATCGGGATGGTCAAGGAGGAATCGACTTTCGAGCTACCCGCCCGAATATCTACAAATCGATCTACCAGCAAAGGGTTGTATTTGGGACGTAAATGAAGCCCAGCGACGGATATGGCTGTATGGCGAGAAGTGGCTGTTCATGTTCGATCTTACAAAGGATTTTGCAGTTTCCGATGCAGAAGACGCAGCAGCGTTGTCCAAGAAGCGCAAGCGCAGCGGCGCGGGTGATCCAAAACCGCGACCGGAGGTGCCAGTTATACAGCTGCGCAAGTTCGGCGGCCAGAACGGATCCGAAAAGGGGAATTGGACGGACATCAGCGTCAATGGTCACGATGAGACGGATGAGGATGACATCGAAGCTGACGATAGCCAGGCTGTCGCGCTCCTACGAAGTGGCAGCACGCAACATCACGCCCAGGCAAAGGGCAAGAAAGCCATCATGAATGGCGGGAAGGCTGCGGAAAAGCAGAACCATGAGCAGTCAAAGTGGCATACTTTCAAATACCGACCAATACTGGGTATAATGCCTATCGGACCGGGAGGTCAGACTCCTGAGGTCGTCTTAGTAGAGCGGCCAGTATGGGATTTGGACTTGCCGGAGCGGTTTGTTGGTACTCACGAGCAGTCATGACGTCTACTTAGATCTGGAGGGGTGTAAGATATCTAATTGATTTTGTGTTGTCGGGGCACTAGCCCTGTATTTCAGATCTTACAATTGACGGCTGCCTAGTGATTCTACGTGCGACATGTGTGAAAGAAAACGCCTTGAGCAATAGCCTTGGTAAAAGTGGGGTCATGGAGATTACGGACATATCGGTACCGCTAATCGATAGCTAGCTTGGAGCTGCAACCACGCACCGCATGTCGCCATCTACTTCGGCGAACGTATTCCTCGTCTGTTCTATGATACTGTTGTCATGAGTGCAGCACGTGTTCCCACAAGTCCTCCGAGAGAAGTCGACGACCCTCGAACCATTGCGTACGATCCCAATGATCCATTCTGGCGCGATACTGAGGACGATGATGACGACATGGATTACGAACCCGCCGTCGGTGGTGAAAGCGAAGTCGATGAAGACGGAGATGGCGATGTCAGCTTTCATGGTATATAGGCATGATTTGAACAGTGTTCCAATTTCTGATCTAACATAAGTTCAGATGCTGCCGAACAATTGAGTAATCTAACAGGGGTTGAGATCGCTTTTGAGTACACTGATGACAACGATGAAGACGAAGATGACGAAGAAAACGATGATGAGGATGATGAAGAGGATGACGAGGATGACGAGGTGGGCCAGGAAGGCGAAGCAACTGCAGATGCTCCACGACGTCCGGTATACATTACACGGGAACAGATCATGCAGCTACTCGGACACGCAGGGCTCGGTCGGATATTCGCCTCTGACTTCACACCACGCGGTACGCGGCGGCGAAATCCTCGGGCAGTGGCAGAAGACGACGAGGAGGAAGACAGTGATACGGACACGGAGTACAACCCTTTAGCGACTGGAAGAACGCTGCGGAGTCGCGGTCCACGGGGTCGAACCGCTTTCGAAAAGGTGCCGAGCGAGCAGGGCCAAGAGCTTATGAATGCGGGCGCTTTTGGCTCAAGCCCTCGCTCCGAAGACTCGGTCAAGAGGAAGAAGAAGCTAGCATACGACATCATGCGGAGGTCGCTTGGCCTGGGGAGTGAAGGACGGCAGAAAAATGCAACAAGGCTGATGAAGCAGGACATGATACCAGAGTCTGTCGCAGATACGATCATACACTACAACGCTCGCTGCTATTCTGGACAATTCTCCGACGATGGAAACTTCTTCTTTTCCTGTGCACAAGACTTCCGAGTGAGGATGTACGACACATCGAATCCATACGACTGGAAGTACTACAAAGTATGGAGCTCTTTAGCACCTTTCAACCCAGATGAGCTGACCAAAGACAGTCCGTTGTGTATCCCTACGGACAGTGGACAATTACGGATGCCTCGCTGAGCCCCGATAATCGCTTCCTTGCGTACAGCTCCATTCGGAGCATTGTCTGCTTAGCGCCTACTGATCCAGACAATGAGGCAGAACCTAACCTGTTGGACTTTGCCAACATTGGTACAAACAATCCTCGAGGTTTCCACAACTACTTTGGCGTAGGTACCCTAACTAGTCCTCTTATTCAATCGCTAACGAACAAAGATATGGTCCATACGCTTCTCTGGAGACGGTCGAGAGATCGTGGCCGGAACGGGCGATAATTCAGTCTATGTTTACGACATCGAACGCCGCCAATCGATTCTGCGCATCCCAGGCCACCAAGACGATGTCAATGCCGTGTGTTTCGGAGACGCTCAATCGCCACACATCCTCTACTCCGGCTCAGACGACACCACTCTCAAGGTGTGGGACCGGAGAAGTATGGGCGATGGTCGCGAGGCTGGTGTCTTCCTTGGTCACACCGAAGGCTTGACCTACGTCGACAGCAAAGGCGATGGACGCTACGTACTGAGCAACGCAAAAGATCAGACAGCCAAGCTTTGGGACCTACGAAAGATGATCTCGACAGACAAGGCCGACCGGATCGACCCTAATGCATACACTACGCGCTTCGAGTACCGCTCCAGTGCATACAACGACAACGACTTCCGGCCACATCCCCATGATTGCTCTCTTGTCACTTTCCGCGGCCACAAGGTGCTCAAGACGCTCATTCGCTGCCACTTCTCGCCGCCCGGGAGTACAGACTCGCGCTACGTGTACTCTGGGAGCTATGACGGCTCAGTCTACGTATGGAACCTCGATGCCACGCTCGCCGGCAAGGTGGACGTCCTCAAAGCGACCAAGAATTCGCGCCCACGAGACCCAGAACTCTTAGCCGAGACGTACGACTACTGGGGACGCAATGGCGGAAGCTGGATGACCTGCGTGCGCGATGCAAGCTGGCATCCGTACGTGCCCATGATTGCTGGTAAGTACTGTCTCTCTCTCGCTGGCTTCCAGTCTCACTAACGTCTTCTAGCAACTTCCTGGAACGGATGGGGCACTTCCCAGGGCACATGTACAGTACACACATGGAACGATGGCGTCGATGAAGATGAGGCGGAGCCGAGGGTCGGGCGCAGAGTTAATGCGCAGTTGCAGCATGATGAGAGGCTGTACAGGAGCCCGGAGGCCCGCACGAGAAGGCAGGCTATGTGGCATGACGAGTGGACGGATGATGATTGACTAGGACGAATGACGTTATAGGAACGGCTAGAGTGTATAGGGTGGATGCGTACAGGCATTTACGACGGAGTTATGGATTTCGGTGTCGTTGGATCTATGGGTTAGGGATACCACGCTCGCTATGGGACTTCTATGCACTGTTAGGGCTGGCAATGGTATATTTCAGCTGGTCGCATTGCGGCTTCAAACGAATGCATGTAGTCACAATTGCGCACATTGATGGTGGCGTACTGCGTGGATTCAATGGTATCAAACTCCGGCTGCTCCTATGCCCATATTGTACAGCGTTTTTGGATCTTCCCAGCCGTGTATATAGATCATATGGAACCGACCTCCTCCAACTCGGACTGCACTAGATATGGTATGATGGAAGAAGCCTTGGGTGAAAGGTGGTAGAAAAGGGGAATCGGTCGCGGGGGGTTGCAGCAACTATGAGCCGCCGACGAGGATGTTGTTGACGGGGATGTGGACGAGCTTGACAATGTAGCCGATGACACCTGATTCAGCATTAATGATGGCCCAAAGCGTCTCTTCGCAGGGACATTCACTAACCCATGATCAAGAAACCGATTCCGACTGCTTGCGAGATCCTGATGAACTCCTTCTTGTCGGGCTCTAGTGGATTACGTCAGCTTTGCGAAGGAGACGCAGTCCAGGTGAAGTCGTACTGGTGCAGCGGTTCATGAACTGGGTGCCCTCCTTGAGGAACTCGGCGGGCATACTGCGCGCATGTTAGCGCACCCTTTCTCTTGTGGGCAATTGGTGTCGCATACTCAGCAAACTCCTTGACGTTCTCCATGGCGGCTGATGTAGGGATGTGAAAGTAGAAGAGTTCGATTGAATCGGGTGAGTGTTGATGTTGTAATTGACGGTGCTGAAGAGTGGTGCAAGATGTCGCGCGTTCGAAATGTCCCAAGAAGCTCTGGGGTACAGGAGCAATCTGGCCTCGCGGAGAAAGCCGTGCCGCCAAGAACGCGAGACGCTACTGCCCGAGCTCCCTGTTCCTCGCCGCGTTATCAACAACTCGACACCCAGTCTACCGCCATTCTTCTTCTCCAGGTCGCGCGGAATATTGTACTCACTGAAACACAGGACCGACGAACAAATCGCATCGAGCACAAGGCTTGGTTGTACAGACACGCGGAAAAGGAGTTCGGGTCACGGTACTGACGCGGTCCACGAAGCGCTACCTGCTTTCTTCATTGCATCTCCTTACCAGAAGCGCAAACTGCTGCGCACATTTGAGTCGCTGGGACTGTTGTAAAGCCGCATTCACCCCGCGCACAAACTGTACTGGGAGCATTCGAGCAGCGTCCGAACAAGCACGGGAGTCGAGCTGAGGCTACATCACATTTTTCTACACTCATCCTGTACCTTCTACACATCCGCATCTGCCAGAGGCGATCGGACTGTCACATTTTGCGCATTAGCTGTCTCTACGGACTTTGTTACCACGCCGTGACAGCGGCACTGTACGTATGGCCTCACTCTGCGCTATCTGTTTTCTTCGTCAGTTGTTTTTGGATTTATTGCGCTTGGGATTATGTTCATGGCTGAGGCCGCAATGTCTAATAGCTCGCTGATTTGTGTAGCCCCTCCAGAGCTTACTGTACTTTGCCCGTTGACATTGTCACATCAAGTATCTACAAGCCAATCAAAGCAAGAGTCCTGGAACAGACCTCATCACTCACTGCAGATCTCACTTGAATTCTCGCAGCAAACATGGCCGACGACGACAACTTCGACATCGACATCTACGGCGACGACTCCTACCAAGACCCGAACGCACAGCAAGATCCTGCCGATACCTTGACAGACGCGCCTGCCCCGAATGCAGATGCTAATGGCGGCGCCCATTCAGACTCGGCCACCAACAACCAGAACAACGGTGATCAGAAGATGAAAGAGGGGCCGTCAGACACCACGAATGGCGACGCACAGCACGACCAGAGCACACAGCAGATCGCTAGTACCGGTGGCTCAACAGGCAACCACGAAGTGCATAAGCAAGCACCGCAGAAACAAGGCACGAAGCGCAAGCAAGGCGAAGACGACGACCGCCCTACCGATCCAGGTGCCACGGCAGCACTCATGATCAACGATGTCAATTGGTGGGTGAGCGAAGAGGACATTCGCGGATGGGCTAATCAGAGTGGGTGTGAAGACGAGCTGAACGAGGTGACCTTCAATGAGCACAAGGTCAATGGCAAAAGCAAGGGGTATGTGTTCCTATGCCGCCAGAGTACGTCTCACGTTAATGGCTATAT
>Ga0265798_10000575_pt1 | contig 60526 bp, 68 predicted proteins | sample P3T30metagenome_FD_192430 | JGI IMG/M metagenome (GOLD analysis project Ga0265798, IMG submission 192430) | Plant litter microbial communities from East Loma Ridge, Irvine, California - P3 T30 | ecosystem: Environmental > Terrestrial > Plant litter > Unclassified | place: USA: California... | reverse complement strand
CCCCGCGCGACTGAAACTGCGGTGTCGCGCGATCGCCAGGAAATAGGTGAAATCGGCCATGTCGGGTCGGCTGGAAGGCATGACTTACGGTGTGGAGCGTCCCCCCGGCGAAGACAATATGCGCCGGGGGCTAGGTACCAGGTACGCGGCCTGTGGCTCGCCGAGCCGGGTGGGCGCGGATGTCTGGTTCCGGGTCAGGCCGCCGAGGACAGGATGCAATACACCAGCACCGGCACGCCGATCAAAAGGATCAGAAGCAGAAGGTTCAGCTCCATAAGTCTACCGAGCCAGTTCCGCTTTCCCTCCGGCACGCCCGCAGCATCGGCTTTCGAATAGTCCTCGACGATTTCCATGTCGAATTTGTTCGAGAAGAAGTGTTTGGGGCGCATTCGCAGAAAAGGCTGGGGCGACGGGCTGCGAACCTGTGGCTTATGGTCGTTCGCAGAAGGATCGTCGGATTTCGAGATATTGTCGGCCATTTTACGGTTTCCGCACATTCGAGATCATGGGCGCGCAGCACGCGTCCCAAAGGTCAGATCGAATAAAGCCCGAACTCCAGCGGCATTGGCCGCGAGCTCGGGCTAACCGCGTGCGGCGAGTTGGCCAGCGTGGTCGCGAAACCGCTTATGTGTCGCAGGTGCGTACATGAAAATACCATCGTGGACCGACGCCGTAATGTCAACGCGCGCAAGATTCCGGCGCAACCATATTGTCTTCGACGGGCGAACCCTTCGTTAGACTAAGCGGGGCGGGCGCTTTGGCGCTTGGCTTCAGGGCCTTGAGATATAGGCCGTGTCCGTCGAAGAGTTTCGACTGTCCGTTCAATGGTGGTGAAAAGTGGTGCCGGTTGCAGGGATGGGTTACGCATAGCTAAAGTCCCGGAATTACGCTGAAAACTGATCTTTGATTGGGGAGGATGCCCCCAGAAATGCCCCCTCGTTCGGGGGCTCAATCAGCGGTTTGGGTTGCCCGGTGTTCGCTTGCCCACGCTGCGAAGTCGCTTTCCCACCACCCCACACACCTTTTCGTCAGGGCAGTTGGCTTCGGCATTTCGCCTTCGCGTACACGCCGGCGGATCGTCGATTCGCTCAAGCCAGTCGATGCGATCATGTCATCAAGACGGAGGAAGCGGCCGCGTGCGCTGGGCACGCCGAGCTGCTTGCTCTGCGCCAAGGTACGGCGCTCCCGCTGCGCGGTAGATCCCGGCATCACAATGTCCCCTGTTTTGCTTGTTCGTAGGCTTGGCTGAGGCGATCCCACGTCGCGCGATCACCGCCAGCGTTCGGGTGGGCGGTCTTCGCCAGCGCGCGGTACGCGCGGTCGATCTCCGCCCGGTCAGCATCGCGTGAGACGCCCAGCACGGCCGACCATGTTGCTGGCGCCGGCAACATGGTGTGGCCGGCGAATGCTTGGCGCAGGTCAGCGACGCCCCAGCGCTCCTGACCGCGTAGCGCCTCAACATGCGCGGCGATCGCGGCGATGTTGTCGGCGACGGTATCCCACCTATCGCAGGCCAATACGTGCGGCCGCTTATCGAGCGTGAAATAGAACGCGACGCCGGCATCGTCGGGATCGCGGCGGCTGACATTCTGATCGCGGCTGCCAGACGCGGTGAAGCGGATGTTGGTCGACAGCACCATGTCGAGCACGCGCCAGTCCTGACCGTGCTTGGTGAGCATGCCGATCTGCTCGCGAAGTCGCGCACGACCGGTTGTCAGCGTCATCCGGCTACCACCGTTGCGGAATAGCGCTGGCTTCGGCGACGACGTGCGCGGCCGGCCGGTCGGCCAGGCCAGGGGGTGGCCCGGCTCGATACGTGGTTCGGTGCTCATTTGGCTGTCTCACGATCGTCAGTGGTGAGGGGGGCGTAGGGGACGGCAAATGCGGAGCGCGTCATCGCGAGCTAGAACATCGGCGGGGGACGACGAGGAACGGGGTACAAATCCTTTGCGAGGCAGAGGACTGCTTGCCCGTCATCAAAGCGAACCGAGGCGAACGCCTTCCGGACGGCAAGAACGTCGCACTGCTTTCCAGCGCGGCCGAGGCCCTGGAAAAGCGCGCGGTCACCGTATGTAATCGCAACGTCGCCCACGTCACAGGTTCACCGGCGATCCGTCGTGCGTCACACCGTGAAGCCGGCGTCCCGCATTCCTTTTTCCGACGCGCTGGAAAGTCATCTGAGGCGCGCGGACGGCGTCACCTTCATCTAGGACGGGGAGATGTTCGCCCCACTGCTTGAATAGGAACGCAACGCTCGCCGTCTCGCACTGATCGCGAAGTGCAGTCACCCAGTCGGGATGCATCGTGCGGGCCTCCTTCCCGCTTTCACCGCCGACTATGATCCAGTCGAGTCCGCGACCGCGCCCCATCATCGGGATCGAAAGCCCATGATCCCCGGTCAGCGCGTTGACGTTCGTGATGCCGTCATAATGCAGCATCGTTAGATCAACGGGACCGAGGAGGGGCTCCATCGACAGAAACCGGAAGCGCGGCCCTTCGATCGCGAGCAGCTTCGGAACGTCGCGATCGGCCTCGTCCTGATTGACGATCGTCGCGCCGAGCCAAACGTTCTCAGGCCAACCGCCCGCGAGATCTGCCATGCGCTGCGCGTTACCGATGCGCTTCGTGACGAGCAGCCAATCGAGGTTGGGTGTCTCCTGGATCAGCTGGAACAGTTCGATCCGCCATGCGATCGGAACCTCGGTGTCGAACACGTCGGCAAGGCTCGCGCAAAATACGCGCTGGCGGATGCCGGCCGCGGCAGCCTTGCGGTCCCACCGCCGCGGCTGCTGCCACGTCGACGCGGCCGTGTGTCGACGTGGCGCACCAGGGCCCCATTCGACGGCGAGGCGCGTAGTGGCAAGGATCTCGGCGTAGCAGTGCTCACAGCCGGGGCCGACTTTGGTGCAGCCGATCCACGGATTGAAGGTGTGGTCGGTCCATTCGATCGCGCTGTTCTCGGCCATCAGCCGTCCGCCCGAGTTGAGAGGATGCGATGGCGCTGTTCGGCAATCGAGACCGCCGACCGCTTCCATTGGCGTACCGCGAACGCCGCCAGCCCGAGGACGCCGACGGTCGCGACGCCGGCAGCGCTGCCGACGATCAGCCAGAACAGCGGGATCATCAGATCATCCCCAACGCTTGGAGATAGACCTCGAGGATTGCTTCCTCCTCCTGGTACTCTTCCTTCTTCTTCTTCCGGATCGACAGGATTTTGCGGATTGCCTTCGGGTCGTATCCACGCCCTTTGGCCTCCGCCATCACGTCCGCGATGTCGTCGGCGATGCCCTTCTTTTCCTCCTCGAGGCGTTCGGCGCGCTCGATCAGGAGGCGCAGTTCGTCTGCGGCGACAGCGCCACCGCCCATGCCGTGCTGGCGTTCATCAGCCATGTCAGAATCCGATCGTTGCGAGGAGCGCGGCAGCGGCGCCGTGGGGATCGTAGGCGAACATGATCGCGGATCCGACGAACGCGCCGGCACACGCCAGCATGCCAATGTGCTTTAACGTCAGGCGATCGGGATCACTCGGCACGTAGGGCGCGCAGACGTCGCAGTCGCAATCGTACCGATGGATATCGACGAGGCGCAGGTGGGGTGCGCGCAGACGGTATGCGCGCTCGATCTTTGCTGGACGGCTCATGACCTGTTCTCCGGACGGGAAAGGATGGCGACGCGGAGCTTCTCGAGGCTCCACGCCAACGGAATGAAGGCGATGGCGATGAGGGCGGTGACTGCGCGGCTCGGCGCGCCGCAGACGATCAGAGCGAATGCCAACCCGCCGATGGCAGCGAGCATCGCGTTGATGGTGCGGAGGCCGTTCATGCCGCCTGCGCCGCGGTTGCGATCGACGTGTCGCCGGCGCTGTGCTTGGCGGCCTCAGCGACAGCTATCCAGTGCGCCAAGACGCGCAGGTCGACGCCGAGGACATCGTGCAGCACCAAGGCGGTGCGATCCGAAATCGCTACGGCATCGGCCTCAATGTCGATCAACCAGGCCCCGCGCCGTTGGGCGCAGACACCTGGATCGGTCTCCAGCTGCAGCGCGACCTGCTCGACCGTCAGGCCAAGTTCCTCGCGCCGAAGGCGGATGCACGTTCGGGGACTCCCGGGCGCATCGTCGCCGGCCGCCACGTCGACGCGATCGATCGCGTCGAGGAGCTGACGCATAGCCAAGGGCAGGTTGCGATCGCTCGGTTCGCTAAGCGCCTGCATCGCCGGTACCAGTTCGCGCAGCTTGGAGGATAGGTTCGAGAGGGCTTGGCTTCGTGGACCTGGGTTTAGCGTCATGCCGGCACCAGGTTGTCGTTGTCGGCGCCGATCGGCGCCTGCGCGGCGACGTCGAGCAGGTCGATCGCGTCGCACAGGAATCGGGCAGCGTTGACCAGGCGCACGTCGCGCGGTCCGCTCAGCGAGACGATCGCGTCGTACTGCTCGTTCAGCGCTTGGGAGATGTCGGTGAGGGCTTGGCGTAGTTCGGGCATGGCGAATGATCCAGGCAGCAGTTTACCGCCCCGCCGATCGTGTGATCGGCGGGCGGCGGTGTTTGCGATGATGTCTGCGGGTTAGGCGGCGTCAGCCGTCGGGAGGGTGGAGCGACGGTCCGTCACGAGCACGCTTGATCCGTGCCTGCAGGTTGGCGATCGTTGGTGCCGCAGCGATGTCCGCGTGCTCGAGCTCGCGCAACGCGGCTTCTAGGCACTGGATCGTCGCGCCGGGGAGCATTGCGGCCACCAGCGCGGCCGACGCTTCGCCGCTCTCCTTGACGTAGTCGCAAGCGAGCTGGCCGAAGGCATGCTCCTCGGCGAACCGATCGTTCTCGGCCGACTCCATCATGCGGATCTGCGTATCGAGCAACGGATAACCGCATTTTCCCTGGGCACGATACTCGAGGTCCAGGATCCGCGAATCCTCGATCGTCAGGCGCTCGCGCTTGTCCGGATCGGTCAGTGACCGGAGGTAGCTCAGGCTTTTGCCCGTGACCTCGGCTGCGCGTTCGATCGTGATCTCACCCAGCACGCGGTACAGGGTGTTCTCGATTGACACGGCGTCGCGCGTTTTCGTCATGACCTGCCTGCCGCAAAAAGGGGCGACGATCGTTGCATACGATCGTCGCCAGTTGTCGCATACGGCTTGGGTGGCAGCAGACAGGGGGCACGCACGCCGACATCGAGAGACCCAGCGCGAGGGTTTCGACCGGTCTGCCAGCGGCCGAAAGGGTGGATTGGTGACGTCGACGACACTTGGGGGAGGGAAGGCCGTCGACGCTCGTCGCCAACGCGGCGACCGAGAGAAACTGTTGAGGGAGCCGTCATCGTGCGCCCTCCATCTTGCCGACGGGGACGGCGGGTTGACCCGTCGTGTCCTCGGGCCTGTAGATGTCAGGGCGGAGCTGCTCCTTAGGCACGCCGGTTGCGGCCTCGATGGCGAGAACATGCTCGGCGGGCAGTGGCTTTTTCTTGGCCAGCCACTTCCACACCGATGGCTGCGAAACTCCCAACAATCGAGCAACTGCGGCCTGGGAGCCAACAAGATCGACCGCACGACGCAGAGCATCGTGGGTAGAGATCTGGATTGGCGTGCTGGCCGGCATTTTTCTGCTGATTCGTTTCTATAGCTTTAGGTATGGATCTAGCTAAACCCAGACGTGTGTGGCCGTCAATACCCGGAGCTATACTTTCTTCACATGATCGTCAGTGACAGAGTACGCGAGCGCATGGATAAGCTCGGATTGTCTCAATCGGAGCTCGCGCGGCGCGTCGGTGTCGCTCAACCAACGATCTACAAGCTTTTGCATTCCGCGAAAAAAGGATCGACCAAGCTTCACCTGATTGCTCGTGAGTTGGGCACTACCCCGGCATATCTCTCTGGCGAAACAGACGACCCAAGTGAGGGGGCTTCACCCCCTCCTCCGGCACCGACCGTTCAATTCGCCACGATGCAGGTTTGTCTACCTAGTGAAGCCGCGCTCGCCCGGATGTACGAGGGGCTGTTGCGCCCGCTTGATCGCGCGATGCCCGTGGCCGACTTCGCGCGAATTCTCGCCAAGCGGCTGCCCAAAGCTCTGTCGCAGCTCGTAGATCTTCTGCCCCCTGACGCGTCGGACATTGCGCCTGGCGATGGCGCAGGTCCTCGACCTCCTGACAGAGATCCTCGGTCGTCCCCGCCAGCACCGCGCACATAATCTCACAAGGCTGACACCCTTCGGCGCATCCCGGCGTACTTCGAAAAATCGGTTCGTTCATAGATATTGAGGCTCCACTGCCGCTCGAAGCAGGGGCCGTATTGTCGATCACGTACGCAAATTAGGGTGCATCGCGAACGGATCATTTGGAGATTGGTTCAAAATGAGGGGGCGCATCCTAACGGAAAAGATGTTTCGCCCGATATAAAGTTAAGGCGGGATAGCCCCGCCTTAACCCCAAGTGATATACGTCCATCAGTTAGTTTTGAGTTCCACTGTATAAGAAAACTTATCGCCCGTCTCTTTTATGGTAAACTCATAGCGCAGATTGACGCTTTGATTGCGCGTAAAGTCTGATTGCAGACTGAAGCTGAGCGTTTGGCCATTTGATACCACCGTACCATTGGTTAGACCCGCGAATGATACAGCAACATTAGAACCAGCCGTCAGATTGGCAGCTGTGAGATTCTGGATCGTAAAGCTACCACCGGTGGCGGCAAATTTGAATTTGTCGATGGTTACGGTCGTTGGGCAGCCTGTCCCGGCACAAGTCTGCGACTTCTGAACCGATGCAGACGTCGTGTAAGGCAGCTTCAGAAGCTCTTGCTGACCCGTGAATTCATCAATTCGATACAGCATCAAAGAGGGAGCTACCGCCGTAATTGCAACAGTGGCGGGCGCGCTATTCACAGTGCCGTCGTTGACGATCAGCGTAGCGACATAGGTGCCGGCCACATCAGGGTTGAATTTGGTAACCGATTCCGTGTTCGTCGATAATGACGCAGCACTACCAGCCGGCTTCGACGTCAAATTCCAATCATATTTCAACGTATCGCCATCAGCGTCGCTGCTACTCCGTCCGTCCAAAGTAACGGTCGACCGTGTAGGGACATTCTGATCCTTACCGGCATTAGCGACAGGCACAGCGTTCGCCCTGCTCGACGTGATCGTAACGCTATCGGCCACGCTCTTTAGCGAGCCATCGCTAACGATAAGCGACAGGGTATAATTTCCGGCAACGTCGGGAACAAATGTCGGCTTTGCGACAGTAGAGGACGACAAGGTTGCCGTACTTCCCGATGGACGGCCGTCCATCGTCCACTGATAGGTAAGCGCATCGCCGTTCGCATCGGTGCTTGCGCTGCCATCAAGAGTTACCAGAATACCATTTTTGACATTCTGATCAGGGCCAGCATTGGCGACGGGAGCTGCGTTAGCGACCGTCGCCGTAATCGTGACATCGACCGGCGCACTATCAATCTTGCCGTCGTTAACGATCAAGGTCACGACATACGTCCCGGCTACATCCGCCATGAACGTCGGTTTTGCATCCGTTACGGAGGACAGGGCCGCAGCGCTGCTCGAGGGGCGCGACTTGAACGCCCATTTGTATGTCAGCGTGTCGCCATTCGCATCGACGCTAGCACTGGCGTCCAGCGTCACAGACGTCTTGGTCAGTACGTTTTGATTGGGGCCGGGGTTGGCGACCGGCGCCGTGTTGGTCGGCGTTGGCGCTGGAGTAGGAGTGGGGGTTGGAGTGGGCGTAGGCGTAGGTGCGGTAACAACCGGGATATTTCCGCTGCTGGAACCTTCTTCATCACCACATGCCGTAAGCAGAACAGCCAATGTTATACTTCCTGCCAAGCCAAGCTTTTTCAATTTTATCATGTTTTACCCCCGTTAGACTTCCGTGCGCATAGGGCGTTGAAAGTGATCGGTGCAAGCTCATCGCGTCAGGTTGCTGTGGTATGCGCCTTGAGAAATGATCCATTCTCGACTTAAAAAATCGATATCGCGTCTGGGTCGGGGTATTGGTTCGGTCCTGGCGGAAGATGGCGACGGGGGGTGACTGACCGCGGCTGGTGGTCAGGGGTATCGACGGGGTACATCGCCCCCGCGCGACACCGGAAACGTCGCAAAACTGCGGCATTCGGAAGCCTGCGGCGGATAGTGTATCCGCCGCCCAAGGAGGAATAATCGTGGATGAGCTGGACGTAATGACAGTTGCGAAGGGCATGGAAGCGCTCTTCAAGGCGGCACTCGCTCCGTCGAATGCAGACTACGTACGGCTGTCGCGCGACGAAGCGGTTATCACCCTTGGGCTGCTATCAGCTCTGGTCGATATATTGGAAAGCGACGGCCAGGCTCGCTCATAGCGCACTGTTGAGGAGGTTATCTCCGATATTCGAAGGCTGTCGAGCACAACGCGCGCGACTTAATAAGGGGGGGCATCGTCAGTGAATGAGCAATCAAATAAAGCCCGCGCAAGGACAGCGCGATTTAATGCGTTTAATGCTAGTGTGCGTATCCGAGAAGATAACTCTGCAACCCGGGCCACTTATCAAGCGATAAGCGAGCAAATTCTGACCGCACATCAGAAGCGAGAGATAAAGGATGGGAGGAAGCGTGCTGCTGGTTTAGCAGCGGTGCAGCGTTCAGGCGGCTCCAATTTGTACGTCGACAGTTATCTTCGGCATTTCGTTTCTGAGTATAACGTTAGAATGTTTCAGGGCGAAGGGTTGCATATGCCCAGCTCTTTCAACATCATGAGCTCGTTTATCGAACCAGACGAGCAAGCCATGGTTCTCAAGCTGCTGGAGCAGCAAGAGAATGTGATGTCGTTCAATCGTATGCTGGATAGGATTACTGATCCAAGCGTTGATACGTCGCTCTCGTCAGCAGTTGCTGACCTAGATGAATTGACGATTTACGAAATTAATATGCTCGGGGGGCATGCTGAGTTTAAAATACCGGGAAATGAAGCGCACGTATTTTGTGGGCTGGCGATTTGCCGTGAAGGTTCCGACGTGTCGCTTCTGGGCGTATTCGGCCGATCCAATCCAACTCCGAACGCTCGTCGGAAGGACTTATCTTCCGCGCGTCTGAATCCCGAAAAAGGCTTTTTGTCGGCGCATATGAAGGATGCCGATTTTGGCGATCAACCGCTCTTTGGCGACGATAGTTACCTACCGATAATCCTTATGGCTCGGGTTGATGTAGTTTCAGGCGCCGTCCAGTCTAGAATTGTTATGGAGGAATCGAAGGCTGCGTTTAATGTTTTTAGCGACGATCCGGATGATATCGCCTATATATTATCTAGCACAAATGCATCTTCAGGGACAGTCGACAATATCCTCTCAAAGATTGATGCATGTTCTTCGCTTTTTGAAATACTATTTACCGCTCCAAGCTGCTTGTCATTGATGGACGATGACGCTGTTGGCGTTGAGCGCCACCCAACTAAGCTGCGTTTAGAGCCGAACGGAGAAGATGCAAAAGCCGCAGCCGCCTTAAAAGTCAGCGATGCACCAAAATATGTCAGGGTAAATACGCTATACGATCTAGGTGCCAGTGATTTTCCCACTTACACTATTCCGGCGTCTAAACTGAAGATTGAGACCGCAGGTCATTGGAGAAATCTGGGCTTCGGGCAGGCCGGGGTCGATAAGGTCGGCAATGCGGTGCAGGGAAAGACCTGGGTGACGACGCAAAAATCATGGGTCGAACAGAGCGCCTCTAGTGACAATCCTTACGACCGGCCGTCAACGATTGAGCCGGTAGCAGAAGAAAGTATTACAGGTTGGATTTATGTAATGCGAAACGCCATGCATGGGAAGGATATATATAAAGTCGGTTTCACTACAAAGATGGTAGACGAAAGGGCTGCGCAACTTGGAAATACAAGTGGGCAGATAGATATGTTTAACGTCGTTCAATCATGGCATGTTCGCGCGCCACGCGTGATTGAACACGAGGTTCACGAGCTATTAAAGAGCTTCCGACTGAATTCCCGTAGAGAATTATTTCAGTTAAAGTATGAAAAGATCCGAGAAGTGATTGAACGGGTTATATTTCAAGCGAGCGCGGAGCTACCAGATGGAACGGCATAATCAGCGGCCTCACCTGGAAGCTTCGCAACATTGATTATTTAAGGGCCCGCGCGGTTGGTGTCTCCGCTGCAGATACTAGAAAAGAGGGGGTTCATGAGCGATTCTGAGGCAATGCAACCCTTTATGACCGACCCGGCCGATCCGGTGCGCTGGTTGGGTGGCCCCTTTTACAACGCTGTGAACGCAACGGCACAGTACGTTGCGGCTTACGCGGCGATTGTAATTGCTGACATTTTAGCTCCGAGCTTCTTCCTGGTTGGTTTAAAATACGCGCTGCTGTTGGCGTTCGTGGCTCGCATGCTTGATATCGCATCAAGTGAGTTGCCTGGCCGGGACCAACATTGGATTGTGATGGTGGCTAAGATTCTCGGTAGCATGATCTTGGCGCTAGTTGCGACATTCGCGGCAAATGCGGTCGTAGAGGCGGGACTGGTTCAACTCGATGACGCCAAGACGGAAAAAGCCATCGCAATTAGCCGGCTATATCAAAATTACCGTCGTATCGGAATGAACTACGGATGTTACGACCCTGACCAAGCGGCTATTACTCCAATGTGCCAAACCCTTAGCTTGAAGTTAGCGAAGGACCTTCGGGCGCTGGAACATACCTCGAAGGTTAGCTCTTCAAACAGGTACGAAGTGACTCCATCACGTTAGGGTGAGTTGGTCGCCATCATGGTAGCGCCAAAGCACGATTCTGCCTATGTTCCTATCGGGGATCCGGGGGAACGATGGGCGTATATTCAGAGGTGTTACCGGCACGAGCGAGCCGAAAGCAGCAAGCGCTCGATTTCATATCTCAGTACATCCTCGAGCACGGCCGCAGTCCCGCGATGCGCGAGATCGCGCTGGCGCTGAACGTTAGCGACACGCGGGCGAAGGCGTTGGTCAAGAAGCTGGCGTTCGAGAAGATGATCGAGCGCGCGGCCGGCGCACAGCGCGCGATCACCGTGCCCGGGTTGCTCGAGCGGCAGCTGCTCGATCGGATGCGCCAGATGGGCGTCGTCGTGAACGAGGACTTCGCGGGCGCCGATCGCGTGCTGGCGTTACCACAAGGTCATCTGCCGCTCGTCGCGATACTCGAGCATATCCCTGACGTCGACGCCGGGGATTCTCATGCCATACCTACCTACTGACGAAGCGCCTTCGCTCGCTGAAGCGCTCGAACGCGAGCGGCAGCGCGTCGCGCACCTGGTGCTTGGCGAACCGCGTCCGAAGCCGAGGGGCGCGAACCGGCTCAAGAAGGGCAAGACGCCGGCGGTCGTCATGCTCGAACCCGGCATCGAGGAGCGCGTGCTGCTGCGCGAGCGCTGGTCGCACAAGACGAACGGCACTGCCGAGACGCACGAGCATGCCGCGGTGCAGGTGCGACGCGAGGGTGCGCTTGCCCGCCTCGTCGCGACCGGCGCGATCGACGCGCACCAGCTCGCCGCGGCCGATCAGATCGCGGAAGCGTACCATTCCATCACGGCCGAAGTTGCGGTTCGCACTGCGAACTTGGAGCCACGTAGCTCCGGTGGCGGTCCGCACAGCGCTTCGCACGCGCCAATCGCTGCCGTGATTCGGGAGCGCGCATACGCTCGCTGGCGCGCCGCGGTTGCTCCGCATGCCCTGATGCTGCTCGCGATCATCGTCGACGACATGGCGCTGACGACCGCCGCGCGGGACTGGCGGCTTTCCAACCGACGGGCTCGATCGATCCTGGTCTCGGCGCTGGACAGCTGGAAGCGCTGCTAGGGGTGACCTTTGGGGAACTTCCCACAAGGACACCTCCCAAAACGGTCACGTAACTCGCAAATCAGCCCCGCCACAGTTGTATCCGGATGGCGCCGCTCACCCCACTTGAGCGCGCGTCGTATGTGAAGGGAGATCTGGCATGCGTCATGATGTTCCCCGATCCGGTGCACGGCCTGCCCAGCCGAACTCGAACCTGGCCGATCAGCTCGAACGCATTACACCGCGGTTCGATGAGCTGACCCAACGAGCGCGGCTGGGCATTGATTCCACCGACGAATACAACGAGCTCGAGGAACTGGCGCAGGGCATCGCCCGCGACGTCCTCGAGCCCTTCCGTGGCACCGCCGGTCGCGCTGCCCGTCCGCCCCTCTATCTCAGTGCCGACGGCACCAAGGCAGGCTGGTAATGGCTATCCCGTTCGATGCTATGCGGCGTGCCGTCGACGCCGGCCATGCGGACACCGCGCTGATTGGCGTGCCGGTCAGCCTGATGCGCGAGATCCTGAACCGCCTGCCGGTCGAGACGATCGCCGCGCCGACCGCGCCGCAGGCTACGCCAGCATGACCACCAAGCCGCACCCCGCCGCGATCGATGTCGCCGGCACCCCCTACCTTCGTGACGCCAAGGGCAGCCTGGTCCCGCTCGCCGCGGTCAAGCCGGTCGACCTGCTCATGGACGAGACGGTGCGCGAGATCCTCACCGATGCGCGCGAACTGTCCGCCCTCGTCGCCGCGTTTAAGGTCCGGACGTTCGAGCGCGTCGGTGCCTTCCAGGCGCTGCTAGCGCAGGAGTACGGCACGACCGTCGGCGGGAAGAAGGGCAACATCACGCTGCTCACCTTCGACGGGCGCGAGCGGGCGCAGGTGCAGGTCGCGGATCTCCTCGAGTTCGGGCCGGAGTTGCAGGCCGCCAAGGTGCTGATCGACGAGTGCCTCATGGGCTGGGCAGGCGGCACGCCGGTCGAGCTGCAGGCGGTGGTCAACGGCGTCTTCCAGGTCGACAAGGAAGGCCAGATCAACCGGGCCGAGCTGTTCCGCCTGCTCCGCCTGGACATCACCGACGTCCGCTGGCTGCGCGCCATGGAGGCGATCAAGGACTCGATCCGCGTCATCGGCTCGCGCACCTATGTCCGCTTCTACGACCGCCCCGCGCACGACGCGCCGTGGCATCCGGTCACCATCGATCTAGCGTCCGCCTGAGCGACGTGGGTAAGCTCAAGGCGATTGGCAGCACGCTGACCAAGCTGAAGCCGACGATGGGCTCCCTTGCCCCCGTCGAGCGCAGCGCTGACGCCGATCGCCGCCTCTTCAAGCCCTGGCACAAGTGGTACAAGTCGGCGCGCTGGCGTGCCCTGCGTGTGCTCGTGTTCACCCGCGACCTCTATACGTGCCAGTGGCCTGGCTGCGGCTTCACCTCGGCCGACACGTCGTTGCTGGTCGCCGATCACTGCGAACCGCACCGCGGCGACGAGCGCCTCTTCTGGCTGTTCGCCAACCTGCAGACGCTCTGCAAGCCGTGCCATGACAAGCACAAGCAGCGAGCCGAGCGGGCTGCCTTCCTAGCCTGACTCCGCGGGGCAGGGGGGTGGGTCGATCCCTCACGGGGGCCGACCCCCTGGACCCCTATGGCTCCCACGCGGAGATTATTTCCCCCTGGACGTCTCCGGGTGCGTACTTTCGTGGCGGGGTGCTGATCGATGGCAGTCCGCAAAACACCTGAAGAGTGGTCGCGTATTCAGCGCGAATACTTGTCGGGTGATGATTCGATCCGCGAAATAGCTGATCGGCACGAGATTTCCGAAGCGGCTATTCGCAAGCGGGCGAAGCTGAAAGGCTGGGAACGGCCGGTTCGCACACGCCAACCGGTGCGCACTTTGCTTCCCGCGCCGCGCATCGTGGTCGCGGATCCCGTTGAGGTCCGCGAGCCGGTCGACGCCGGCACGATCGCCGAGAACGCCCGCCAGCTGGTCGGGCGCATGCTCGACGAGCTGGACGCGGTGACGAGCTTCCAAGGCGAACTCGAGGAGGCCATCGAGATCCTCACCGCCAACGACGAGAACGATTCTCGGCGCGACGCGATGATGAAAGCGGTGTCGCTGCCGGCGCGCTCGATGATCGTGAAGAACCTCGCCAACTCGCTCAAGACGATCAACGAGGCGGTCGCGCCAGCGAAGGGAAAGAAGGCTCAGCAGCAGGATCGTGCCGCGGCGGCCGGACGTAAGTTCGGCGCGATCGGCGCCCCGACCAGGACGATCAATTGACGATCCCGATCTGGTCGACGGCGTGCCTCGATTGGAAACGACGGATCCGCGATCGCCGCACGCTGATCCCGTTTACGCCGCTGTTTCCTGCCTCGGCCGAGGCGAAGATGGCGGTCTTCTGCGCGCTGAAGATCGCAGATCTGGGCATCAACCCGGCGACGGAGGAGACCTGGACGATCGGCGAGAGCGCCGACGAATGGCTGCTCGATTTCGCGGCCGCGATCTTTGGCGCGTACAACGCCGAAACGGGCGAGCAGATGATCCGCGAGGGCATGCTGCTGGTGTCGAAGAAGAACACCAAGTCGACGATCGCGGCCGGCATCATGCTGACCGAGCTGATCTGCGGCTGGCGGCCGTCGGACGAGAACCTGATCCTCGCGCCGACGATCGAGGTGGCGGGCAACAGCTTCAAGCCGGCCTGCGATATGATCCGAGCGGATGAGGAGCTGACCGATCTGCTCCACATCCAGGAGCATGTGCGTCTCATCACGCAAAGGGAGACCAAGGCCACGTTGAAGGTCGTTGCGGCCGATGCGGCGACGGTGTCAGGCAAGAAGGCCAGCCGGGTCCTGGTCGACGAGCTATGGCTGTTCGGCAAGAAGGCCAACGCGGACTCGATGCTACGCGAGGCCACCGGCGGCCAGGTTTCGCGTCCGGAGGGCTATACGCTCTACCTGACGACGCAGTCGGACGAGCCGCCTGCCGGTGTCTTCAAGGAGAAGCTGGCATACGCTCGGGACGTCCGAGATGGCGTCGTGGAGAACCGTAAATTTCTGCCGGTGCTCTATGAGTTCCCGGAGGAGATGCTGAAGGCGGACGAGCATCTCGACCCCGCCAATTTCTACGTCACCAACCCGAACATCGGTCGCTCAGTCAGCCAGACCTGGCTCGAGGACGAGTTCGCCAAGATCGTCAACGCCGAGGACGGCACCAAGCAGGTCTTCTACGCCAAGCACCTGAACGTCGAGATCGGCGTCGGGCTGCGGCACGATGCCTGGGTCGGGGCGGTGTATTGGGCCAAGGCAAAGGCTGCGGTCGAATTGTGGGACGGCTCGCTCGAGGGTTTCCTCGAGCTGGTCGAGGTTGCCGTCGCCGGCATCGATGGCGGCGGGCTCGACGATCTGTTCGGCCTGGCGCTGCTCGGCCGACTGAAGTCGGATCCGCGGACCTGGTTGATGTGGAACCGGGCCTGGGCGCATCCCGACGTGTTCGACCGGCGCAAGGACATCGTCAGCAAGCTGACCGACTTCATGGCTGAGGGAACGCTGATCAAGTGCCAGGATCCGACGCAGGACCTGGTCGAGGTCGCGGATCTGCTCGAGCAGGTGAAGGACGCCGGCCTGTTCCCGGCCGAGGCGGCGATCGGTCTGGATCCGCAAGGCGTCGCCGCCCTGGTCGATGAGCTGTCCGGCCGCGGTTTCACGGCCGACCAGATGGTCGCGGTACCGCAGGGCTACCGCCTTACCGGCGCGATCAAGGGCACCGAGCGAAAACTGAAGGACGGCACGCTGAAGCATGCCGGCCAGGGGCTGATGAACTGGTGTGTCGGCAACGCGAAAGTCACGCCGACCGGCAGCGCGATCCTGATCACCAAGCAGGTGTCGGGGACGGCAAAGATCGATCCGCTGCTGGCGGGCTTCAACGCCGTGGTGCTGATGACGCGCAACCCGCGAACGAACACCTTCGAATATACGGGGATCTGAGCATGGGAATTCTTGACCGTGCTCGCGCGGCTACTCGCGCCCTTCGTGGCGATCGCGCTGACGTCGCCGTAACGGCTGACGAACCTGCCGGCATGCCGATGGGGCCCGCCGCGCCGGCGATCGTCGCCTCGGCCGATGGCATGAACGACACCAGCGGGCTGACCTTCCTCAATCTGCTCGGTGGCACTCGCGGCGCGCCGATCGGCGAGCAGGCGGCGATGTCGTCGCCGGCGGTACTGCGCGCGCTCGAGGTCCTGACCGGGCTCTTCGCAATGGCGCCGCTGATCTATTACCGCTCGGAAGGCACGGGCAAGGTCCGCGTCGACGACGCGCCCCAGGCAATCATGCTCCGGACGCGCACGAACGACGTGCAGAACGCTTTCCTCTTCAAGGAGGTGATGCTCGGCGACTTGATTATGACCGGCAAATTCGCCGGCTATATTCACCGCGACGGGCTCTATCGCGCCGGCAAGCTCACCCGCGTCAATCCGCAAGGCGTCACGCCGGCGTCGAGCTGGGACAAGGCCGACGGGCTCGAGGTGTTCTACGATACGCACCTCCCGAACGGCACGTTCGAGCGGCTGACGCGGAACGATCTCTGGTACATTCCCGGCTTCTCGCGCGATGGCCTGGTCGGCATCGATCGGCTTAAGATCCTGCAGGACACGTTCGAGGCGGCCGCGGCGACGTCGTCCTTCGCCGCGCGCTTCTGGGAGAACAATGCGCAGCCGTCGACGATCCTGACGTCGAAGGCGAAGATGGAGCAGGACGACAAGACCAAGCTCAAGACCGACTGGCAGAAGCGCTTCTCCGGACCGAAAAATGCCGGCCAGGTCGCCGTGCTCGATCAGGAGATGGACGCCAAGTTCCTCGCGCATGACAACGCGAAGAGCCAGTATATCGAGGTCCGCGCGTTCTACGTCGTCGAGATCGCCCGCGCGTTCGGCGTCCCCCCGCATATCGTCTTCGAGCTGAGCCGCGCGACGTTTTCGAACATCGAGCAGCAGAGCCTCGAGCTGATCCTTTATTCGATGATGGGGCACTTCGAGCGCGTCGCCGCGGCCGCAACGCACCAGTTCGCCGAGCCCGGTCACTTCTTCGAGTTCCTGCCGGATGCCCTGCTCAAGGGCGACATCAAGAGCCGCTACGAAGCTTACGGCGTCGCGATCGACAAGGGCATCCTCAACCCGAACGAGGTTCGCCGCATGGAGAACCGCAACGATCGCGAGGGCGGCGACGAATATCGCGTCGGCTCCGGATCCGCGATCGAGGGGCAGGCTCCGACCGCGCCCGTCGATCACCGCCCGCCCGAGCAGACCCCGCCGAAGCGCAACCGCTCGGCCGACGACGAGGATCCAGCATGAACGACCGTATTCTAGCGGCCATCCGGTCCGTGCCCTGGGCGATTATGCCCGGCTACCTCGAGGCGATCGAGGCGATGGCGATCCGCGCCCTGGGTCACCCGGCGGTCCAGGCTGTCGCCGAGGACGGACACGTCGAGCGCCACTTCGAGGCGATCGCGCAGATGGGCGAACGCGCGGCCGGCACGCGATCGGCCGCGATCCGCGATGGCGTCGGCGCCCTGCCGATCTTCGGCCCCATCCTGCCGCGCGCGGCGATGATGAGCCCGTCGGGCGGCGGTGCGGTCGCGCTCGATCTGCTCGCGGCCGACTTCCGCGCCCTTCAGGCAGACCCGGCCGTGCGCAAGATCCTGCTGGTCGTCGACAGCCCGGGCGGCGTCACCACCGATATCGCGCAGTTCGCGCGCATGGTCGCGCAGTCGCCCAAGCCGGTCTCCGCGCACGTCACCGGCATGGGCTGCTCGGCCGCCTACTGGATCATCAGTCAGGCCAACCAGATATCGATCGACGCGACTGCGATGGTCGGCTCGATCGGCGTGATGATGGGCGGCAGCATCCAGGAGAACCCCGACCAGGCCGGCCGGCGCGAGATCGCGATCGTCAGCAAGAACGCGCCCAACAAGCGCCCCGACCTCACCACCGAGGAGGGGCGCGCCGTGATCAGCGGGACGGTCGATGCGCTCGAGGATGTGTTCATCGCAGCGGTCGCGCGCGGCCGCGGTGTCAGCGAGGCGGTTGTCCGCAGCGACTTCGGACAAGGCGGCGTGCTCGCCGGCGGTCCGGCGGTGAAAGCCGGCATGGCCGACCGCGTCGAGGCCGACGGCCTGGACGGCGCGATCCGCCGCCTGTCGACCCGCACTTCCTCCACCCGGCGCACGGCCGCGGAGAACACCCTGAAGCTTGCGCACGCCCGCGCCGGCCTCTGAAACCCCAGGAGACCTACCTATGCGCATCACCGCGCTCAAGACGAGCCTTGCCGGCGTTCTCGCGGCAGCCGAGCTGATCACGACCACCGCGACCGCCGATGGCGATCGCGACCTGACCGCCGACGAGCAGACCGACTTCGACGCCAAGATGACCGAGGCGGCCGGCATCCAGGCGAAGATCGGCCGCGAAGAGCAGGTCCTCAAGCTGAAGGCGTCGACCGCGGCGCCGATCGTCGTCGGCACGCCCGCCGGCGGCCCCGGTACCGTACCGGCCGCGCCTGCCGTGGCACTCCCTGCCGGCACGATGTTCACCCGCATCACCATGTCGCTCGCCGCGTGCAACATGGACCAGCGCGCCGCGGCTGCTCACGCCGAGCAGCTTTGGGGCACCGAGACCGGCCAGATCGTGGCGAACCAGGAGCAGTCGACCAACGTGAAGGGCGGCTTCCTGGTCAACACGGCCTACAGCGCCGACTTCGTTGACCTGCTCCGCCCGCGCGTCGTCGTCCGCCGCCTTGGCGCACGCTCGATCCCGATGCCGGATGGCAACCTTAGCATGCGCAAGAAGACGCAGGGCACGACCGCGGGCTATGTCGGCGAGCGCCAGCCGGCGCCGACGACCGACGTGCAGGTCGGCATGATGTCGATGTCGGCAAAGACGCTGCGCGCGCTCGTGCCGATCACGAACCAGCTGATCCGCCGCGCCTCGATCGGCGTGGTGCAGATGGTCCGCGACGATCTGCTTGAGGGCGTGGCGGTCAAGGAAGACGCCGTGTTCATCCGCAACACCGGCGATGCGCTCACGCCGAACGGCCTGGCAGCCCTGATGCCGGCCGGCAACAAGCTGGCGATGACCGCGCCTGCGAACCTGGTGACGGTCACCAACGACCTGATGCGTGTTCGCCTCAAGGTCATCAACGCCAATGTGCCGATGATCAGCTGCGGCTGGATCATGAGCCCGCGCTCGAAGATGTACCTCGAGACGATGCGCGACGGGAACGGCAACATCGCCTTCCCGGAGATCGGCGCGAACGGCACGCTGTACGGCTACCCGATCGGCATGACGACGTCGGTGCCGGACAACCTCGGCGCAGGCGGCAACGAGTCGGAGGTCTACTTCGGCGACTTCTCGCAGCTGCTCATCGGCGACACCGAGGCGGTGACGATCGCAAGCTCGGACACCGCGGCATACGACGATGCTGGCACGATCCGCTCGGCGTTCTCGAACGACGAGACCGTCGTTCGGCTGATCGCCGAGCACGACACCGGCACGCGCTACGCGGCCGCCTTCGCGATGCTCACCGGCGTCACCTGGGGCGCGTAACCCGCCTGCGGCCTGATCGCCGTCCATCACAACCAACCTCACCTCGGGCGGCTTCGGCCGCCCGAGGTGCATCTGGAGACCAGCATGACCGTCATCTTCAACCACGCCCACTCCGTCGGCGCCCACTACAATAAGGACGACGTCGCCAAGTTTGACACGGACGTCGAAAAGGATCTCGTCGATCGTAAGATCGCCAATAAGCACACCCCGGCGAAGGCCGGCGAAAAGACGGCCGCCTAAGCGATGGTCGACGTAGCGGCGATCGATAGCGGCGTGCTGACGACCGCCGCTGCGCGTGCCTTCCTGCGCGTCAGCGTCAGCGCCGACGCGCAGGTCCTGGACCTGATCCCGGCAGCGCAGGGACGGATCGAGAGCTTCCTCGGCCGCGAGCTGGTCGGCGCGGCCGGTTGGTCGGCGGTCGACCAGGTGCCCGCCATGGTGGTGCACTGCGTGAAGCTCGCGCTGTCTGATTTCTTCGTGAACCGCGAAGCGCCGCAGCTCACCGACGACCAGCTCCGCCCGATGATCGGCCGCTACATGGCGCAGTCGGTCGGATGATCGTCGTTCGTCCCGGCGAACTCGAAGACCTGGTGCGCCTCGAGCGCAAGGTGCCCAGCACGACCTTCGGCAGCGCCGGCGCCGAAGAATGGGAGCTGGTCGAGGAGATCTGGGTCGGCATCCAGGACAAGCTACCCAGCCGAGGCGAGCAGCTCGAGGGCGGTTTCACCACCAGCACGCGACCGGCGCGGGTCCGCATGTACTGGCGTGACGATATCGATCCCAGCATGCGGCTCGTGCTCGGCGACCGGATCATGCAGATCATCGCGGGGCCGGCCGAGCTGGGCCGGCGCGGCGGTACCGAGCTGATGGTCGAGGATTATAATCCCCGCGCGGCCCGTAGCTGATGGCCACCAGCCGCGGCGGTGCAGGTGTTCGGCACTTCATGGATCGGTTGCCCGACGAGCTGGAAAAGAAGGTCCTGCGCGGCGCGGCACGCGCCGGCGGCAAGATCATCCTGGCCGAGGCGAAAGAGCGATCGATCTCTTCCGACGTCGACGACGCGCTCGTCTTGCGCAGCAAGGCAGAAGCTGGCCGGATCACCGTCAAGATCACGGTGCGAAAGGGTTGGGGGCGGGCGATCGCCAACTGGCTCGAATACGGCACCGACGCCCATTTCATCTCGATCGCGAAAGATGAGCGCGGCGGGAAAAGCGTCGCCCGGATCAACGCAACGGACAAACGCACGATGATCATCGGCGGCAAGTTCGTCGGCGAAACCGTCTGGCACCCCGGCGCCAAGCCGCATCCGTTCCTGCGGCCGTCGCTCGATATCAAGGGCGCCGAGGCGATCGCCGCGGCGCAGAGCTACATCAACGCGCATGTCACCCCGTCGGGGATCGTCGCCAGCGCCGAACCGGAAGGCGATGACGCATGACGGGTGTCGATATCATTGGCGAGCTGCTGCTCGATCACGCGCCGCTGACCGAATTGATCGCGGCCGAAAGCATCCAGTCCGGAGCGCTGCCTGAGCAGGTCGTGCTGCCGGCGTTGCTCGTGCGCCTGGTCAGCAATGTCGAGCGCCAAATGCTCAAACGGAGCGGGACTGTCCGCACGATCGATCGCATCTCCGTCACGGTGCGTGCCGATAAATATGCTGACCAGGGCGAAGCCATCCGCCTTGCCGTCAAGGCATGTGCGGGCCGGACGGGCAGCTACGCCGGCGCGACCAATGTTTCGGTGCTGACCGCCGGCCGCGGTCCCGATGCGCGCGGCCCCGGCAACAGCTTCGAACAGGCTCAGGATTTCCGCGTCAGTTTCGACGCCCCCGCTTGACCACCAAGGAGATTACCATGTCCGATACCGAGACCAAGACCGTGAAGGCGACCGTTAAGCGCGACTTCAACGACGCCGGCAGCGAGAAGCGTTTCACCGCCGGCTCGACGATCGACGTCACCGCGGGCGAACTCGAGAATTACAGCGCGGCCGGCCTGGTCGAAGCTGTCGCTGAGGATACCGCCAGCGACCCCGCCAAGACCGGCCGCGCCCGCGGCTAACCCGGTTTGCTCGCCATCGCGCGAGCGACCTTCCGCCGGCCGAGCCGGCTCGCCTCGAGAAAGGTAGAGAATTATGACGTCCCAGACTGCGGCGGGCTCGACGCTCGCCATCAGCGTTGCTTCCCCGGCGACCAACGATGCCACCGGTTTCGCCGCGCTCACGATGACCGAGATCGGCAACGTCGAGAAGATCGGCACGATCGGCACGACGTTCGCAAAGGTCGAATTCCAGCCGCTGAAGGGTGGCAAGCAGAAGTATAAGGGCTCGCCCGATTACGGTGCTTTGCAGCCGTCGGTGGCGCTCGACAGTGCCGATGCGGGCCAGAACATCCTGCAGACGTCCGGGGATGACGAGAGCCAGAAGCTCTATTCGTTCAAGGTCACCTATCAGGACGGCTCGAAGCGGTACTTCCAGGGCCGCACCTTCGGCATGCCGGAGACGGTCGATGGCGCCGACAGCATGCTGATGGCCGCGCCGACGATCGAGATCTGCACCAAGCCGGTGAAGGTCGCCGCAGCAGCCTAACCCCTTTCCCCTCCCGGCGCCCGCGACGCCGGCTCCTTTTGCACCAGCTCGCCTCGCTATCGCGGGTGCGGGGCGGGTTGGTGCGCCATCCTCCCGCGAAGGATCCACATCATGAAGCTCAACATCGCACTGCTCGCCGTTACCTCGACCGCCGCTCTGCATCTCAAGAACCCGGCCGGTGAGCTGCTGTTCGCTGATGCCGAGCGTACGCTGCCGGTTCGCATTCTCGTGCATGGCCCGGGCAGCAAGGCATATGGCGTCGTTGAATCGCGCCAGTCCGCGCGCACGCTGAAGCGTATGCAGGACAATGACGGCAAGATCACCGCCGCAACGCCAGAAGAGCGCGTCGCCGAGACCGCCGAGGATCTCGCCGCGATCACGTCGGGTTTCGAAAACTTCGAATATCAGCCGGAAGGCGCGGAGACGCCGATCTCCGGTGAGGATCTGTTCCGGTCGGTCTACGCCAATCAGGGCCTCGGCTTCATCACCCGCCAGGTGACGAAGTTCGTCGGCGATTGGGGAAACTTCAGCGCCGCCTCGAAGGCGGCCTGACCCTCTACGTCCGGCATATGGCGTGGCTGCATGCCACGCCGAAACCGGACGCGCGGAGCCGGCGCGGCAAGGTCGAAGCCGCTGAGACAAGATCCAGTCGGATCGATGATCTGAAGCGGAAAAAGATCGATCCTCCGATGCCGCCAAACCAGGCGCCACATATCGTCGATCACCTGATCGAGATGGGCCTGACCGAAGCGGCCGAGATGGGCGCCGGCCCGCTCAGCTGGCGCGAGATCGCCGCATGGCAGGAAAATACCTGCGTCCAGCTCGAGCCCTGGGAGGCTCGGCTGATCCGGCATCTGTCGAAAGCCTACCTCGCCGAGGGGCGCCGCGCCGAAAGCGAGAACTGCCCGCCGCCATGGCGGGCACCAGTGACCCAGCGCGAGCTGGATATCGAGGAAGCCCAGCTGCGAGCGCTGCTGGGTTGATCGGGGAGGATTATGCCCATGGACGATTCCTCCCCGGCACTCGAAGTCGGCTTCGTCATCGATACTGGCGGATCCTTCGGCGAGCTGATCCAGCTGCAGGCCGCAATGAATTCGACCGAGGCCAAGGTCCTGGCCGACGCGACGAAGATCGAGCGCGCCACGCGCGGTATGGTCGACGTCTCGGGTGGCACGTCGAACATCGTCGCATTCGGCAACGCCGCGTCGCGCGAGCTTCAGACGGCCCGTATGGCTATGGCGAGCGTCGAGAAAGCCGGCGAGCGTATGGTCGCTCAGCTCGAGCGGCAAAACAGCACGTTCGGCAAGACGCGCGAAGAGATCCGCGCGATGAACGCCGAGTTCAGAGCAACCGCCGCTGAACAGAAGGGCCTGACGGAACTTGCGCAGCGGATCCGCGCGGAAGAGGCGGCGCTGTTCGATAAAGAATTCGCGGCAGCGCGACGTGCCACGCAAGCGGCGGAAGCTGCGGCAGAGGCGAAGTTCGATGCCGCAAATAAGGCTGCTCGCGCTGCCGAGATGGAGGCGCAGGCGATCCGCGAGGCCGACCACGCGTATCAGCTGTTCGAGTCTCACCGGCGCCAGGGCTTGGCGGCGTGGAAAGAGGTCGAAGCGGCGCAGGCACGCGCTGCGGCCGAGGCGGCGGTCAACGGTCAACTCCTCGAGCAATCTCGCCTGCAAGCGGCGCTCGATCGTACCAGCGGAGCCGATCGGCCGAGTGCGACCGACGCCGGCGCGTCATTCAGCGCCCTGTCGGCCAAGTTCGCCGAGGACGAGGCACGCGCGGCCCGCACCGCTGCGGCCGAGGTCAAGCAGCTCGCCAATGAGCATGATCGGCTTGCTGCCATGGTCCGTGGTTCGCATGATGCGCAGGTTGCCGACGCGGCCGCGGCCGAGCAGCTGCGCACGTCGACCGATCCGCTCTACGCCGCGACCAAGCGACTCAACGCCGAGATCGCCGAGTCGACGCGCCTGTATCATTCGGGCGCGACGGCTCCCGCTGAATACGCTCGCCAGCAGGACGTCCTGACCGGACGGCTTCGACAGGTCGGGCAGGCGCACGACGAGATGGGCGGAGCCATGCGCAAGAGCGGCGGTGCGCTGAAGAACATCGCCGTCCAGCTGCCGGACATCACGCAGGGGTTGCTCACCGGCCAGAAGCCTATGCAGGTCCTCATCCAGCAGGGCGCGCAGATCTTCCAGGTCGCGCAGATGGCCGAGGGCGGCCTGAAGGGCTTCGCTGCCGAGGTCGGCGGGCTCGCGGTTGCGTTCCTGCCGGCGATCGCCGTGGCGTCCGTCGCCGGCGTCGCGCTCTATCGCTGGAAACAGCAGATCGATGACGATGCCGGCATGAAGAAATTCGCCGACGGTCTCGGGCTGACGCACAAGGAAATGAAGAAGCTCGGCGACGTATCGGTGACCACTGGCGACATGGTCGCCGGCGTGTGGAAGACGATCTCGGACGGCATGAACGCTGGCGGCTCGGGCAAGTCGATCATGGATTACCTGTTCTCGCCGAACGACGCGCAGCAGGTCCAGGGCTTCCTCGCATCGATCTACGGCACGTTCACCGGCACCTATGCGGCGATCGTCGAGCTGTGGAGCAGCATCTCGACGTCGGTGTCGGCCTATGTGTCGGCAGCGGCCGCGGCCGTCGCGCAGTTCTTCGCGCCCGTTGTCGCCGCGGCACAGTGGGCCGGCAACTGGATCTCGGAGATCTTCTCGTCGATCTACAACCGCGTTTCCGGCTGGTTGAAGTCGATCGGCAGCGCGATCAGCGACTATGCCGGTCCGATCCTGAAGGCGATGGGGCAGAGCGATACCGCAACCGCTGTGACCAGCGCCGGTAGCAATCTCGGCAAGGCGTTCGGCAAGGGATACGCCCAGGGCGCGGGTCAGGTGATCAACGGCACGAACGCATTCGTCTCGAAGGCGGCCGGGAACATCATCGACAAGGCGCACGAGCGGCTCACGAAGAAGTCGAATGAGATCAAGGCGGACCGGACGCCGAAGAAGACGCCGGTCGATCGTCACGCCGAGTCGCTCGTGCGCGATGCCGAGGCGGTCGAGGCGCAGATCCGCAACCTGTACGCCCTGGCGAAAGCCTATGGCGTTTCGGATGCCGCGGCGCTCATCGCCGAGGCGCGCGTGAAAGCCGAGAGCAAGGCGATCAAGCAGCAGGCCGATATCGAGGCATCTGTCGATCGTCAGGTCCGCCTCGCGATCGCGCAGCGCGTATCGGACGCCGCCAAGTCGACCGCCGGCGCGCGCAACCAGGCCGCGGCGCAGATGATGATCAACGCGCAGGTCGCAGCCGGTCTGGTACCGGCCGAGCGCGCGGCCGACCTGGTCAAGGATCAGATCTCCGATCTGCCTTTGCTCGCTGCGATCGAGGCAGCACGCACGCGTGGCCTGACGACCGAGGCGGCGCGCGCGACGCAGGCGCTGGCCGACCAGCGCGCTGCGCGTGACGCGCTCACCGTGTCGGAGCGCGCAGCGCAGTTCAATTCGGAGACGGCAACGGGCAACGATCGGCTCGCCGAGCTGCGCGAAGAGCTGCGGCTGGTCGGTGCGACCGACATGGAACGCGTCCGTGCGCTTGCCACGCTGAAGGCAACGCAGGAGGCGCAGAAGTTCAATCCGGCCGATCGGGACGCCTATGTCGCGCAACAGGTCGCGATCGCCGTCGGTCAGCAGGTCCTCACCGAGAAGCAGGACGCATTCAACGCTTCGCTGACCGCGACGGCAGATCTGTTCGATACGATCGATCAGACCGCGCAGCGCGCTGCTCAGGGCATGTCAGACGCCTTCGGCAGCGTCGGCTCCGCGATCGGCGATGCCTTGACGGTGATGACCGGCTATTACGCGGACCAGGCCAAGCTGCAGGAGGCGCACGACGCGGCCATCCGTGATGCTCATGGCGATCAGAAGCAGATCGACAATGAGAACCGGCTGTTCGCGCTTCGGTCGTCGTCGCAGCAGATCGGCGCGTTCGGCGATATGGCATCGGCCGCGAAGGGGTTCTTCAAGGAAGGCTCGGACGGCTACAAGGCAATGGCGACCGCCGAGAAGGCGTTCCGCCTGGTCCAGTTCGCGCTGTCGGTCCGCGCGATCGCGCAGGATGCGATCGAGACCGGCACCAAGATCGCCAACAGCGTCGCGCGCATCGCCGTTGGCGCGACCGAGGCGGTGGTCAATGCCATCAAGAGCCTGCCGTTCCCGCTGAACATTGCTGCCGGCGCCGCGACGATCGCCGCCCTGGCGTCGATCGGCGTCTCGATCGCTGGATCCTTCGGCGGCAACAAGAACACGCTGGCGCCGACGAATACCGGCACCGGTACCGTGCTCGGCGATACGTCGGCCAAGAGCGACAGCATCAAGAACGCAATCGATGCGCTGAAGGAGGTCGACACCGTGACCAACACCTTCGCGCGCGAGATGGCCGCTTCCCTGAAGTCGATCGACAGCCAGATCGGTGGCGTCGCCAGCCTGGTCGTGCGCGCCGGCAACGTCGATGCGTCGACCGGTGTGACCGAAGGGTTCAAGTCGAACGCCATCGGCTCGGTGCTGGGCAAGATCCCGGTGATCGGCGGGATCCTTGGCGGCCTGTTCGGTTCGAAGACCAGCGTCATTGGCAGCGGCCTGTATGGCGGTGCGCAGTCCGTTGGCAGCATCCTGAATGGCGGCTTCGATGCTTCATACTACTCGGATATCGAGAAGAAGAAGAAGCTGTTTGGTCTTACCACGAGCAAGAAATACTCGACGCAATACGGTGCGGCCGACGCTGGACTTGAGAATCAGTTCACGCTGATCTTGAAGTCGTTCAACGACGCGATCGCCGCGGCAGCCGGTCCGCTCGGCGTTGCCACTGGTGAGGTGCAGTCGCGCCTGAACGGGTTCGTCGTCGACATCGGCAAGATCGACCTGAAGGGCCTCACCGGCGCGCAGATCGAGGAAAAGCTGTCCGCGGTGTTCGGCGCTGCGGCCGACGGTATGGCTGCGGCAGCCTTCCCGGCGGTCGCACAGTTCCAGAAGGTCGGCGAAGGCACGTTCGAAACGCTGGTGCGCGTCGCGTCGACCGTCGAGGCGGTCGGCGCATCGCTCAATCTGCTCGGCACCAATGCGCAGGCGATGGGGATCGGCGTGAAGCTCGCGCTGGCCGATCAGTTCGATAGCGTCTCGGCGCTGACTGACGCGGCCGGCGCGTATTTCCAGACCTACTATTCCAAGGAAGAGCAGGCGGCCGCCAAGACGGCGCAGATGTCCGGCGTGTTCGCCAGCCTCGGCACGACGATGCCGGCAACGCTGTCGGCGTTCCGCCAGCTGGTCGAGGCGCAGGATCTGACGACGTCGGCCGGGCAGGCAACCTATGCGACGCTGCTGAAGCTCGCGCCGGCCTTCGCGGATCTCCAGGCATCGATGGAGGGCGCGAAGAGTGCGGCCGACATCGCCAGCGAGCGGCAGGATCTCCAGCGGCAGCTGCTCGAGCTGCAGGGCGATACCGCGGCGATCCGCGCGCTCGATCTCGCCAAGCTCGACGCCAGCAACCGCGCGCTTCAGCAGCAGATCTACGCGATCCAGGACGCGCAGGCAGCCGCCACGGCCGCAAAGGCCCTGGCGGATGCATGGACGTCGGTCGGCGACAGCATCATGGACGAGGTGAAGCGCATCCGCGGCCTGACCGATGCGGCCGGTGGCAGCAGCTTTGCCACGCTGCAGGGCCAGTTCAACGCTGCGACGTCGGCTGCGCGTGGCGGTGATCAGGATGCGGCGAAGAGCCTGCCGGCACTTAGCCAGGCGCTGCTGACCGCCGCGGCCGAACAGGCGACCAGCCGGCAGGAGCTGGCGCGCGTCCAGGCGCAGACCGCTGCCAGCCTCGAGGCGACCTACGGCGTCGTAACGTCGCTCGCCAAGCGCGGCACCGCGTCGACGTCGGCCGCGGGCGGTATGGCGGCGATATCGGCCGCGCAGCCTGCGACCGTCGCGGGGCCGGCAAACGACGATAACGCTGCGGCGACCGACGCACTGCACGACGAGGTTGCACAATTGCGCACTGATCTGGTCGCCGCCCTCGCGCCGATCGCCAGCAACACCGGCCGCGTCGCGCGCAAGCTCGACGATGTAACCTCGGCCGGTGGCGGTGATGCGATCGCCGTCACGAGTGCGGCCGCATGAAGGTCCAACTCGACAGCGGCGAGGTTATCGACCTCGGCACGACCGCGACGGCGCCGACGATCGGGATCATCGACTATAGTCGACGTGTGACCGACGATTACGGCGTGACGACTGTCGTCGAACGCGGCTTCGCGCGGCGCATGTCGGTGCAGGTCGCCGTGCCGTTCGAGACGGTCGATGCGGTGCAGCGCCGGTTGGCGGATCTGCGCGCGACGTCCGCACTCTGGATCGCCGATGAACGGTTCGCCAGTCTCAGCGTCCGCGGCTTCTACAAAGAGTTCTCGATCGACATCGCATCACCACCGCTCAGCTTTTGCACGCTGAGCGTGGAGGGGCTGACCGGTACCGACGATCTGGTCGACAGCGGCAACGATCCAGCTCCTACTGATCAGACGTCGACGCTGCAGCTCGTGCAACCGGTCACGATCGCGAACGCGCAGCTCGTCGCCAGCAATGTCGCGGAGACCGACGCTGCTGAATGGTCGGCGAGCGTCGCCTATGCGCGCGGCGTGCGGGTCATCAAGACCGCAACGCACCGGATCTATGAGAGCGTCGCCTCCATCGCGGCCGGTGATGATCCCGAGGGCACGTCCGGCAAATGGCTCAACGTCGGTCCGACCAACCGATGGGCCATGTTCGACCAGGCGCTCGGCTCGGTGACCACGGCCAATCGGAATGTTGCAGTGACGGTCAACGCCGGCGCGATCGACTCGGTCGCGCTGCTCGACGTCGCCGGCGACACGGTACGGGTCCAGGCCACCGGATATGATCGGACATTGCCGGTCGCCGAAGGCGCGATCACGTTCCTCGATCTGCCGGCGAACCCCGGGCAGGTCACCGTCACCGTGATTGGCGGTGGCGTCGTGTCGATCGGTACGCTTATCGTCGGCAAACGTGCCGCGCTGGGCCTGACCGAGGCATCGCCGACCGCGGCCATCACCGACTACAGCCGCAAGGTTGTCGACGAGTTCGGCGAGGCCACCGTCGTGCCGCGCGCCTGGGCCAAGCGCATGACCGCGAACGCGCTGATCCGCACCAAAGCGATCGACTTCGTCATGAAGCGGATCTCCGCGGTTCGCGCGACGCCGTGTCTCTGGATCGGGCAGGACGGTTTGGACAGCCTGACGATCTACGGGTTCTTCAAAGACTTCTCGATCGAGGTCGGCGAGGGCGTCAGCAAGCTGGCGCTTACGATCGAGGGTCTGAGCACCGCCGGTAAAGTAGAGCCGCTCGTCGCGTCGGCAGCATGGCCCGACATTACCGATCCGACCGGAGAGAAGCCGGCGAACAACGCCGATGTCACCGGCGACAACACGTCGAAGGACACCAAAGCCGTCGCCGGGAAACCCGCTGGCGAGGTTGCAGATGCCGTGTCGGCCTCCGATGGTTCGACCATCCTGACGCGGGACGTGAAGGCCGCCCTGTTGGTCGCCACGTCCGCAATCGCATCGGCAACCGCGGCGATCGCCGCAGCACAGGGACAAATCGCTGCCGCACAGAGCCTGATCGACAGCGTCAAGGCGCAAGCCGCGACCGCACAGGGGCGCGCCGATGACGCGATCGTCCAAGTCGGCGCGGCCGCGGCGGATGCGACCGCTGCGAAGACGCAGGCGTCGGCCGCGCAGTCGCGCGCGGATCAGGCGTTGAGCGGCGTGGCAGCAGCCGGCGGGCAAATCGACAGCCTTCGGACTCTCACCGAAACGCAGGGCTCGCAGATTGACACGAACGCCAGCGCAATCAGCAATGCGAAGGGCGACCTTGCAACGCTGACCACGCGGATTGCTGCGGGCAGCCCGAACCTCGTGCCGAACGCTTCGTTCGAGAACAGCTTCGTAAACTGGACACCATCCGGCCCCGGTTGGTCGGTCGGGCTGTCTCGCAGTTGGGGGCAGATCGCCTACACAAACTCCGACGTGCCCGACAACACGTTCGTCTTCGTCACCAGCGACTTGATCGAAGTGTACGCCGCGCCACACACGCTGACGGCCGACATGGTCTTGCGGGTCGCAGGCGGCAGCGGGCGCGCTTATGTTCAGATCGATTGGATTGCGAGTGATCGCACCACAGTCGTCGGCGCGATCGGCGGCCCGAACGTCTTCAACGACTTTGATTTCTCGGTCTCTGGCGATGGTCGTCAAAAGTTCGCCTTGACCGCAGCGCCGCCTGCCAACGCCGCCTTTGCGCGCGTGTACTGTGTTGCATTGAAATCGAGCGGCGTTTTGAAGGTGTTCGGTGTTCGGCAGGTCAAGTTTGAATACGGGGACCTTGCCACTGCGTACACCAGCGAGGCGCAGGTGCTTCAGACGGCCAAGGCGGTCTCGACGCTCGACACGCAGTACGCCTCACTGACGTCGATCGTATCGACACAGGGCGCATCAATTACGCAGAATGCCTCGGCGCTGTCCTCACTCGGCACCAACGTCGCCAATCTGACCATGACGGTGAGTGCGCAGGGCGCGACGATCACCAGTAACGCCAATGCGATTTCGGCGGTCGGCACCACCGTCGCGAACCTTACCACGACCGTGAGCTCGCAAGGCGCATCGATCACCAACAACGCGAACGCGGTGTCGGCGCTTGGCTCGTCGCTGGCAAGTCTGACCTCGACTGTGTCGGCGCAAGGCTCGCAAATATCGTCCAATGCGACGGCGATCAGCAACGTCGCCGGCAACCTCGCAACGCTCGATACCAAGGTGCTGGCCGGCAACGCCAATCTGATCCTCAATGGCGGTTTTGAAAATGGCTTGGTGGGGTGGAGCGCCAACGCGCTCGCAAGCTGGACCACTGGTGTGATCTGGGGAGCATACGCATACCTGAGTGCCCCGTATGCAGGTGCTGCGATCGTGCTGGTGCAGACGGAGGCTTTTCGGGCGGCACCGGGCTGTCAGTACACCGTAACCGGTGACGCCCACGTTTTTGCCGATCGGGCCGCCAGCAGCGCGTACATCGACATGATCTTCCTCGACGGCAATGGCGGTTTCCTGCCAGGCGGCGACTCCGATCAATCGCCAATCCATGCACAGACGGATTTTTCCCCGACTGGCGCGAACCGCGCGGCGCTGAAAACGACGTGGGTGTCGCCCGCAGGGACGGCCAAATGTGTCGTGCGCTTCGTCATTGATCCAGCCGGGGGCACAATCACCGGCGCGGGTTGCCGTCAGGTGAAGATGGAAGTGGGTGCTCAGGCAACCGCATATTCTTCGGAAGCATCGGCCGTACAAAGCTTCAAGGCGCTGTCGACCCTCGACACGCAGTACGCCAGCATGTCGAGCGCGGTAAGCGCGCAGGGCGTATCAATCACACAGAATGCTTCGGCGCTATCTTCGCTCGGCACCACCGTCGCCAGCCTGTCGACCCGGATCGGATCGGCGGAAGGCAACATCAGCGTCAACGCCAGTGCGATCAGTTCGATCTCAGGCACCGTGTCGAACCTGTCGAGCGTCGTAAGCACGCAGGGCAGTTCGATCTCTTCGCTGACCTCGGCATCGTCGACGCAGGCCGGCCTGATCGCCACCCTGCAAACCCAAGTGGTGGCGGGCGGCGGCAATCTTCTGCAGAATACAGATTTCGCAGCCGACACAAGCGGGTGGTCATTCGCGCAGAACGGCACGTCGCACAGCGGGATGAGAGACCTTCTGGGTGACGCATATCGGCCGACGAACGAGCATACTCTATGTCTGTATGGATCGAACGCGAACGGCGGTGATTTTGCTTACTGGCAGTCCGCAGTGGTACCTGTCGTACCCGGCAAGAACTATGAGGCTAGTGCGGGGGCTGCCAATTCGCGCGCGCGCACAAGGATCTACCTCCGCTTTCTCGATGCCAACGGGGGACTCGTCGGCGACTATACGGCTGACAGGGCCTACTACAGCGAAGGCAGTGCGCTCTCCAGCTTTCCAACCCTGTTCGCCCGCGGACGGGCACCCGAAAATGCCAAGACAGTCGTCATCATCATGTTCAAGGGAGGCACCGATGGCGGCTATGGCGACAGCTATGCCTGGTTCGTCCGTCCGCAGCTTGTAGAAGTTCCGACGACCTCCGGCGGTCCGGTGGCATATTCGCCGGGTGCGACGGGCGCGATCATCAGCCAGCAGGCAACCGCGCTCGCCAACCTCAACCAGTCCTTCGCCTCGCTGTCGTCGACCGTCTCCACGCAGGGCGCGTCGATCACGCAAAACGCCAATGCCCTGTCCGCGCTAGGGTCGAACGCTGCGAGCCTGTCGAGCACCGTCTCCGTGCAAGGCGCGTCGATCTCGCAGAACGCGCAGGCGATCTCGTCGACGAACCAGCAGGTCGCGAACCTGACGTCGACGGTTTCCGCGCAGGGTGTCTCGATCTCGCAGACCTTCAACGCGATCAGCGCCGTGCAGAACAACGTGAATCTCGCACTCGCGCGCTGGGCAATCCGGCTCGACGTCAATGGCCGGTGGATCGGCATCGAGGCGAATAACAACGGCTCCTACGGCGAGATCGACATCGTGGCTGACAAGTTCAAAATCTCGGACCCTAACGGCAGCGTAGGGATCGAAGTCGGGGGTGGCAGCATCCGGACCTATCATCCGAACGGCAGGCTCGCGACACGTCAGGGGCGCTGGTGATGCCGAGCGGTTTCCAGACCCTTCGGGATGACGGCTCGGTGCATTTGGACACAACGACGATAGTGTTCAATATTGTCGGTTTCATCGACCTTGGCGGAGCCGGCTCGGCGCAGAACGGAAGTCGAGCGCTCTACGGGCTTGACCTCGGCGACCCGTTCTATGTCGCGATCAACACCGGCTTCGCGGTCACCAACCAGAATTACTACCCGCGCGTGACCTTCGCCGGCGACGTGGTGTCGTGGTCGTTCCCGACCTCGGACGGGAGCCAAGCCTTTCAGCGCCCCAATGTCCGCCTGCTGATCGGAATACGCTGATGGGCACGGGTTTTCAGTCCTTTCGCGAAAGCGATGGCAAGCTGCAATTCGACAGCAGCCTGATGACCTTGACGTGCATCGGCACCGGTAAGGTCAACACGCAGGCCCGCACCGTCGCCGGCGTCGGCAATACGACCCCCAGCGCCGCCCTTGTGCCAGTGTCCAGCGCAACCGCGATCGTGGCGGCGCGAGGCGACGGCTTTGGCATATCGCGCTTCGGCGTGAGGTCGATCAACGGTACGCTGTATTGGGTGTTCGCAACCGACGCCCCGATCGGCACGTCGGTGTCCTATTGGGTGTTCGACATGACCGCGAACGTGGCGGTGCCAGAGCATGGCTTTGGGACGCAAGCGTTCCGGGAAGACGGCTCGCTCTACTTCTATTCTGAACTGCCAATCATGATCGGGGCGGGCATCATCAACGAAGCCGACGCGCCGATCGGCCTGCCGGGCGGCCGCACGTACGCTGCGATCATGCAGGACCTGGCGGGTCATAATCAATCGACCGACGCCCTGTACCGTGATGGTCAGCCCGTCCGAGACGGCGGCGACGTAGGCGGCCGCCACGTCTGGAGCCGCAAGATCGATGGCAAGCTGACCGGCGTCCGGTTCGACGGAAGCAGAGCGTCGATTGTCAGCATCAGCTTTGACGACGTGATCGGACAAACGCCCGGACCGGCCGACCAGCCTGATCCACCGACAGTCTACTGGTCTGCCCCTCTGACCAACGCTCTTTTGATCGACGTAACTGGCATCTGAAAGGAAATATCATGACCGACCAAATGAACTATTCGCCCGAAGAATTGCAGCGTGCTCAGCAGATCGTCGCCGACGATCAGGCCAAGCGTGCGGCAGCCGCTGCCGAAAAGCGCGCCGCCTATACGAAGGCCGCGCAGGATCTGACGGCGATGCCGGAGTGGGAGGCCGTATCCGCCAAGATCAGCGCAATGGTCGAGACGCTCGAAGACGATGGTCAAATCTCGATCCATGTGACCGCGCTTAGCGCCGTGATGCAGCGGCTTCAGGAAGCCGTAGTTCCGCGGTCCGCCGTTGCGGCATGATCGGGGCATCATGACCGCCAACATACCCGACCGCGTCGCGCGGCTTGAGACCAGCGTCGAGGCGATCGGCGAGGACGTCAAAGGACTGAACGGCGCAATGGGCGCGTTCGGTGGCAAGCTCGACAAGCTGGTCGACGGCCTAACGCAGACCGACGGCCGCGTCGCCGAGCGTGCGCAGGCGGTGAAGGCCGAGATCCGGGACGAGGGCGATCGCAAGGCGCGCGATCGCTCCGAGCTGTTCAAGAATGGCCTGGCGCTGTTCGGCGGGATCTCGCTCGTCGTCGGGTGCTTGTGCGGCCCGTATCTCGCGAAGCTCGATGCAACCTCGACCGGCCAGCGTGAAGACACTCAGGCCGTGTCGGCGGTGCGCGAGGTCCTCGCGCAGCATGGTTCGGAGATCGGTCGCAATCGCGACTCGATCGAGACGTCGCGCGAGCGAAGCCGGCGCCAGGATGATCAGCTGCTCGATCTGAATACCCGCGTCGCCCGCATCGAGGGCACCCGCACCAGCGGCCGCTGATCTTTCGCGGCCCACTACCAGGAGAACATCGATGGCAACTAAGCGTCAGTTGGCAGCAGGGACGGGGCTTGTCGGCACGATCGGCGCGGCCGCAGCCGCGATCGTGCTGGCCGTCATCCCCCCGCTGGAGAGCGGCCCCAAGCCGCAGCTGCGAGCCTACCGCGATATCGCCGGCGTCTGGACGATCTGCGATGGCGATACCGAGAACGTGAAGTCCGGCATGGTCGAGACCGTGAAGGGCTGCGAGGTCCGCCTCGACAAGCGCATGACGCGCGATTTCGGGCCGGCGGTGCTCAAGCGCGCGCCAGCGCTGAAGGGTCATCCCTGGCAACTCGCGGCCGCGGTGGTGTTCGCCTACAACATCGGCGTCACCGGCTGGAACGGTTCGACCGCGGCCAAGCGGTTCGCGGCTGGCGACATGCTCGGCGGGTGCGCAGCGCTCGGCCCATACTTCACCATCACCAATGCCAAGGGGCAGGTCTCGACCGTCCCCGGGTGGATCAAGGCGGGCGGCAAGGTGTCGCAGGGCCTGATCAACCGGCGAACCAACGAGCGGTCGCTGTGCCTGACGGGCAAGCTCGCCTTCTAAATCCCGGCCCGTTCCCGGGCCTCATCATCACCAGCCATGAATCATCCCTGCGCTCACGCTGCGGGCTGGCAGCGCGCGTCCGCGATCCGGAGACACCCATGTTCGATACCAAGACCTGGTGGCAGAGCCGCACCATCTGGCTGCAGCTCGTCGCCGTCCTCTTCGCCGTCCTCGGTCCGCTCGGCCTGTTGCCGCATGGGCTCGACCAGGAAGACGTCATCAGCATCATCATGGCGATCGTCGGGATCGCGACGATCGTGCTCCGGGTCTGCCAGACGCACGCGATCGCGAAGCCGACCGCCGGCGTCGTCGCGGATGCGGCCGGCAAGATCCTCGCGATCGGCGTGTCGATCGCGCTGCCGGTGACCATGTTCGGCGGTCTGTCGGCCTGCGCGACCACCGGCAGTCTGACGTCGACGACGGCGACGCTCGAGCGGATCGACGCGATCGCCGATCGCTATGCCTCGGCCAAGGCGTTCGCCGATATCTTCCTGCCGTTCGTGTCCCCCGATCGCGCGACCAGCATCCGGCTCGCCGGCGCGCTGGTCGACCGCGCCCTGGCGGCCGCGCGCGCGGCCGCGACGACCGCACAGCGCGAGGCCGCGATCCGCGAAGCGGCAACCGCCGCGGCGAACTTCCGCACGATCGCCGGCGCCTGATCCTCTTTCGAAGGACTTCCACGATGAAGAAACTCATGCACCTGATCGGCGCGATCGTGCTGATCATGGTCCCGTCGCTTGCCAGCGCGCAGGCCGGTACCGCCAACTCGGTCGCCGCGCCGGCGGGCTTCGCCCCCATGCAGGCGCCATGCGTCCAACAGGCCGACAAGTCCTGCGTTGCCGTCAGCACGACCGCGCCGTTCCCGACGTCGGCCGTGCCGCTGTCCGCTGCGGCTTCGACCGCGCTGACCGGCACCGTCACCAGCTCGGCCGTCACTCCGACGTCGGGCGCGGCGACGATCGCCGCCGGCGTCGCCACGATCGGTCCGCTCGCGCCCGAGCTCGGCCGCGGGATCCGCGTGATCCTGCGCGGCACCTGGTCCGGCGCTTTCGCGCTCGGCACCTCGGTCGATGCCTGCGTGACGGTCAATCCGCTGACGATCGGCGGGATGACCTGGGGCAGCTTCACCGGCAGCGCCAACGAGATCGTCGACATCCCGACGCTCGCTGGCGTCACCTACTGCGCCACGGCGACCGTCTTGTCGGGCACCGTTAGCTATGGAGTTCGCCAGTGATCGGCTCGATGATCATGCGGCTGCTGTTGGCGCTCGCCGCCTTCGGTATGATCGCGACGCCGGCGACGGCGCAGGTCGATCCGGCCGCGCGCGGCCTGGCGGTGCAGGCGCAGCAGCAAAATGTGACGCTCGCCCGCGAGGCGAGCATGCAGGGCGCGTCGCTCACGAAGTGGCGGACCTGCCGCGCCAAACTTCGCCTCGCCCTGGTGTCGACCTGCAAGATCGCGTTCCCCGGCGACAGCAAGACGTTCGGCGCGGGTGCCGGCACCGGTCCGAAGTTCACGGTCAACGCGTTCGGCTTGTCGCGGCCGTCGCGCCTCGCGGTGTTGCTCGGCCAGTCCGGTCTACCGACCCGGACCAACAGCTGGTTCGGCGCCGGCGGTATGTCGTCGATCGCCGACGTCCTCGCCTATGATCCGCGGCGCAGCGGGTTCTCCGGTTGGTCGGGCGGCGTCGTGTCGCTGGGCGGCGCTTCGCTTGCAACCGGCAACACGAACCCGGGAACGTTCCAGCCGTCCGTGGCGGTCGATCGCGCCTCGATCTTCTACGTCCAGCGTCCCGGCGAGGGCACCTTCACCCTCACCAAGGGCAGCGAGACGTTCACGATCAACGCGCAGAACGCTACGAACGCGATCATCCGCTCCGAGATCACCTTCGCGACGAAGGACGCCAGCCCGATCAGCATCACCCGCACGTCCGGCGGGTATGTCGAGATCGCCGGCATGATCGCGTGGGACAGCGCGGTTCCGGGGATCGAGATCAGCAACTTCGCCGTGTACGGCGTCGTCAGCGGCTATCAGGCGGACGCGACGGCCGCATGGTCGCCGCTGAACGCTCTGGCCGCGTATGCTCCCGACCTGACGATCATCAACCTGTGGACCAACAACCTCAACACGGCTGTGCCACTGGCGACGTCGGTTGCCGACATCCAGGCGATCATCACCAAGGCGAAGGTGACCGGCGACTGCATCCTCGAATGGCCGTCGATCGGCGGGACGTCGCCGTCCTATGGCGCCGACGCGACGCGTGCGCAGTGGAAGTCCGCGCTGGTGACGCTGGCGTCGTCGAACGGCTGCGCGTTCCAGGATGACGAAGCGCTGCTCGGCGGTCGCGCCGGCGCGGTCGGCAATGGGCTGACGGCCGACGGCGTCCACGAAACCGGGCCGGGCTACGACATCGAGGCGCAGACGCTCCAGCGGTACACCGCGCAATAGCCGGACGTCTCGCAGCGCAAGCGCCTGAAACTTCGTGCTTTCGAGTAGCTATCTGCGGTTCGGGGCGGGGTATCACCTGCCCCGAACCGGGGTACTAGGCGCTGAAAAACCGCAGAAAAGCGTCACTGCGGCGGAGGGAATATCCGCCGTCCGGGAATGTCGGAATGGGGGAGGAAAGCGGCCGGGCGGCTTTCGGGGCCGCACCCTGGTAAACCTGCCATCGAATGCGATCGCCAAAAATGCATCAATCCGTGAATTTCGCATCAGGAAGCAGGATATGGCGATCAGAAATCATATGTCATAGACGACAGATCGAAGGAGACCTGCCTTGTTCGTCGTCGCCCTGCTGCTTCAAGTCGCCGCCTCGCGCCCGTCTGCTCCTCCTTCGCCCTCAATTGGTGAGACGTCTGCCTACTGGCGCTCACTTCAGCCGGTCTCCTTTGCCAAACGCGAACGCGTTCTTTGTCGCACCATCGGCGAGGTTAATGCCGAGTTCGAATATCGCGATGGGACAGTAAGGGTTGTTGACATCAACGGGCTTTCACATCGCCTTTCCGCAGTTGAGCGCTCGAAGATCGACCGTGCCCTTGTTGGTCTTGGATGGTTGGATAGAGTTTCGATTGGATGCAATCTCGATCACGACGTGCTCATTACCGCCGCTGGGCGACCCTACGCCGAACGAGGGCGTTCAATGGCGCGGACACTCAGCATTGTCTGGGCACGGGACAAAATGACGGGAATAGGGGGTAAGTCACAGCCTGAACAGGAAGTGGGACCAGATTTGTATGCGCCAAATTGATGCAAAATCTTTGATTTTTGCACCACGAATGACCGGAATGGGAAGGAAAGCGGCCAGGCGGCTTTCGGGGCCGCACCCTGGTAAACCTGGCATCGAATGCGCTCGCCAAATGCATCAGGTTTTTGCATCGGCGGACACCCAGCTTTCCAGCCGTTCTCTGCCCGATGCGAGATCCGTGATTTTTGCATCAGGAACAGCGCCAAGTAGGTGGTTAGGCGACGGGGCACTTTTGGGTAAACAGTTTTGAACTGCTGCCGTGAGCAGAGGGAATTTTGATGTTTATTGCAGGAATTATTGCCGCACTGAGCCTATCAACGCCTGCTGTGAAAGCCGTGCCGACGTCGCCAGAGATTTGCTCTCTTTTACAGGCCGCCTACTCGGGTTTTGATCGCGATGGTCGGGAGATATACCCTTCGAACGTTAAAGCAGCTACGAACGAAATCTCCGATATCAAAAAGTTTGTTGTAAAATATAAAGAAGCAATGGATTTGACTAATAGCGAGTTCGCCGATTTGGCGATGATGCAAGGTCTCACCCCACACGGCCCTTTCGTTCCTTCTTGTCAGTGGAAGGGACGGGTGGGTTCGGAATCTTTGGGAGTTCAGGGGAGGGGCTGGGTAGCTTTTTCCCAACCTATAATTTCCTCAGACGGCCAGATCGCCCTTGTTGAAGTATCATCTGGCGGCAATTTTTCCGCTTATGGGCTTCTTTGTATAATGCGAGTTAAATCGAACGCTTGGTATTCCCGCTGCTTAAACTCTTGGAACGTTAGATAGTCGGGCCTCGGCGTTTGGCACGTCGTAACCGTTGGCTTACCATTTGCTTGATGCGAAAATCTTGATTTTTGCATCAGGAGTGACCGGACCGAAAAACATCGCGCTGAACGAATGACCGCTTTCGGGAGCCGTGATTCGCAACCCGAGCGTCCAGTATTGGGCGATAGCGGAACGGCCGAGATGGGAAGGTTAGCGGACGTTCGAAAGGTGGGTCATGAGCTTGCCGACCGCTGCCTGCCCGAGGCGAACGGTAGTTGCGATCAGCAGCACCAGCGGGGCGGCCCATAGGCCTCGCCTATCCCAGCCCCACCCGAGTCCGAACGCATAGTCTAGGAGCGTCAAAACCCACATAAGGCTAGCGACTGCGACGATCGACCAGAAGGTCAGGCTGGTATCCTTTCGGAACCAAGCTGCAAAGCGGGCGTAGCGCATGGCTGCACTCTGGCCTTGCCGACGAATGCCCGCAAGTGGGCGTATGCGGCCGGGGTATCGATGACGCGAAATCGGGGTATGGCCCGCACCGAAACCCGCGCAAACCCGTAGTTACGGCGGAGGGCTTCTCCGCCGTAACGGCGGGTGGACCGGCTATTTTCTGGCCGGCCGGTCCAAGCGGCGAAGCCGTCATTTATGCATAAATATGCGCATAAATGCATAACGAAGCGTCGGGCCTTACACCGTCATTCAATATTCTCGGCGAGCGCGGCGTCGATCATCGCCTTCCAGACCAAGTCGACCGGCGCACCTGTGGAGTGGCTCTCGATCGCCTCCTCGCCTGCGCGGCGAACATGGTCCGTCAATTTCCGCATGGCGGCGATCGCGACACGCGCGTCGCCTGCGTAGAGCCGCCAGGTAGTCGGAGCCCCGTTGTCCGCGCCTGCCATCTCGCGCGCCACACGCTCGATCATCGTTTTTCCAGCCATTCTGACCTCCGAGGATCATTCTATGCTGACCAACGCAGCGGTGAAAGCCGCGCGGCCGCGCGCGACCGCCTACAAGTTGTTCGACCAGGCCGGCCTGCACCTCTACGTCGCGCCGACCGGCCGGAAGTCCTTCCGCGTGAAGTACCGTCTCGGGGGCAAGGAGCAGCTGCTAACGATCGGCGCCGTTCCCGAAGTGTCGCTAGACGCTGCCCGGGCCCGGTGCGACCAGGTGCGCGAGCAGCTCGGCCGCGGCGAGGATCCTCGGACTTGCGAACTTGCGCAAACCGGCAAGGCACGTGCTTTCGAAAACGTCGCGCGCCAGTGGCACGCGCATATGCGCCGGCGCTGGACAGACGTGCATGCCGGCGACGTGATGGCGAGCCTCGAGCGCGACGTCTTCCCGGCGATCGGCGCGATGCCGATCGGCGCGGTCACCGTGCCCGTAATCCTGAACGCGCTGCGCGTCATCGAAGAGCGCGGCAGCCTAGTCACCGCCAGCCGCGTCCGCCAGCGGATCTCGGCCGTATTCGCCTATGCGATGGCGGAGGACCTGGTCGACCAGGATCCCGCGGCGATCGTCAGCCGCGCGCTCACCCCGCCAGCGCCGGCACAGCATCATCCGGCGCTGCTCGAGATCGAGGATGCGCGCGCGCTGCTCGCCGCGGCCGAGCTGGTCGACGTCGCGCCGGTAGTGAAACACGCGTCGCGATTCTTGGCGCTGACTGCGGTCCGCTTCGCCGCGGTCCGCGGCGCGCGCTGGGAGGAGATCGAGGATCTCGACGGGGACGCGCCGCTGTGGCGGGTACCGGCCGCTCGGATGAAGCTGGCGGCAGCGAAGAAGCTCGATGCGAAGAATGACCACGCGGTGCCGCTATCGCACCAGGCGGTCGCGCTGCTGCGCGAGGTCCGCGCGAATATGCATCAGGACGATGCAAATATGCATGGTTTGATCTTCGATTGCGGCGCGGGCCGGATGATCGGCGAGAAGTCGATCGGCGCGCTGTACGATCGCGCGGGGTTCGAGGGGCGGCATGTCCCGCACGGTTGGCGCGCATCGTTCTCGACGGTGATGAACGAGCGGGGATCGGACGGCGCCGACATCGAGCGGGCGCTGGCGCATACGCCGAAGGACAAGGTCAAAGCGGCGTACGATCGGAGCGAGCGCCTTCAGCGCCTGCGCGATCTGTTCCAGGAGTGGGCGGATCTGTTGGCGCCGGCCGCGCCGATATCGGTCGACTAGATCGAGTCGGGCTGGACGAGTCCGGCCGCTAGATCTTCGCGGTACCGCAGACAGTCCGCGAGATTTCGCCAGTCGTAGTCGCCGACGATCCAGTCGTTGCCGCATGCCCGGCAGTATTCCATGCCGACCCCACCGCCGCCACCGCCGAGAATGTCGGCGCCAGGCGCACCGCAGAATTGACATGGCTCATGTTCGAACGCCTCCCAGTCGTCGGCCGCGATCGAGCCGAGCGGGGCGTTCGATCCAATTCGCCATGCGGGGTGGGTTGCGTCACCGCGACCGCTGACGAAGCGACAGATCGCCAGTCGTGCCGCCCACTGGCGTGTGCGGTCGAAACGGCAGTCGGTAATCCGATCGAGCGGCGTCATTTGGGGCTCATCTTCGACAGCGCCGCATGCGCGACGCGTGAGGCGGTTGGCACCGTCCGTGCTCCTCCCCCTCGGCAGCCCGGGGCGGCGCAAGCCGCCTCGTTCCGACAGCCGGGTCTTGGCGGTCGGGTGCTTGAGGCGGGCCGTTTCGGCATTGGGGGAGCAACATACTGGAGCATGGGGCCGCCAAAGCGGTCCCATTCCTTGTTATTATATCTTCGCGACCCTGATAGTTTCGACAGATTGGAATCGCGCTATTCGATCATGCGCGCGGCCGTAGCTTGCGAGGGCCTTCGCGAGAACGGTTTGATCGCCGAGGCGGAACGCGGCCAGCTCCTCGGCCGACAACGTGTCGAGCATGCGCTGAACGTGCGCTGCGTCGTCCTGCTCGCGTTGCACCTGGTCGTCGGGCTTAGGGGCGGAGCCGAACTTCGCCTTGAGCGCCTTTGCCAGCCACGTCGGTACCAGGAACCAGTAGGCCGTCGTGATCTGTTCGACCTGCGGCCCCTTGGGATCAGGATCTTCGACCGGGCGGGTGCGGAGCAGCTTTCCGAGCAAGCCAGCGTCGACCAGCTCCTTGATCGCTTTGTCGACGGTCGCAATCGCGACATTCGCGCGACGTGCAATGCCCTTGATCGAAGGGAAGCATGCGCCGTTCTCGAAGTTCCGGAAGCTCATGATGACGTCGTAGACATGGGGCGTGCGGAAGCTCAGCGGGCCCCGGCGGTTCCCCGCCTTCTTCTGCGCGGGGCTCATCGACCAGGCGCGCACCTGGCGGAGGCGCTCGTTACGCACTGCCGCGGAGAACGTGTTGTGCTTTGCCCACTCGCGCTTCTCGCGATCGCCGGCGTGGTAGCTGTTGCGGCGGACGTCCGAGCTGGTGCCGCGGCGCAGGCCCTGTAGGGCCGAGCTGGTCTGCCTAAGCTGGTGCCGCGCCGCACGGGCGGCATTCGCAGCCGCGAGGCGGTTGCCACCGGCGCTCACGCTGCACCATCAATCAGGAGTGCCGCGACCCCTCGAGCAGCTGGGCTGGCTCCAGCAGATCGACGGTCAGCAAGTCCGCCCATTCCTGCGCGATCTCGCGACGCCGGGGCATGTAAGCATATCGATTGTAGATCGCCTCCGTGCTTCCATCGATATGCGCCAACATGAGGTCGACGATCTCTCGGTCGCCCTTCCGCCCCTCCTCGGCTGCGAGCCGGTTCATGACAGTCGAGAACGTTGCCCGCCAACCGTGCGGCACGTGGATCGCGGCGTAGCCGGCTTCCCGATACAGTTTGCTGATCGTGCTGTCGCTGAGCGGCCGCTTGGCAAACCTGATCGATCGGAAAATCAGTCCAGTCGTACCGCTGAAGCTGATCGCTACCTTCACGATCTCGACGGCCTGCCGCGACAACGGAACGACAAACTCGAATGCTGGATCGTTGCGGCGTTCCTGAGCCAATTTCATCTTGATAGCCGGAATGCGCCAAATCGGTGCATCGCCATCCAAGTCCTCGAACTCGTGCACTTCCGCCAAGCGCAGCACCCCCGACCTTACCGCCGTCAACGCCAGAAGGCGCGACGCTAGGCGCGTCAGCGGGTAGGCCGGCCGCACCTCGACAACCCTCAGCAGTTCCCTCGCGTGAGCGATCGTTTGGACCGCAGGGTAATGACGGTGCCGTACCCGGCCGAGCGCCTTGCCCATCTCTGCGGCCGGATTGTTGGTCGCGATCGCGCTGGCGATCGCATGCACGAAGATGTCGGAGATCCGCTGCCGGCAGCGGTGCGCGACGTCGGCCGAACCGCGCGCCTCGATCTTCCGAAGCAGAGTGACGATCTGCGGCGACGTGACCTGCGAGATCGGCATCTTGCCGATTGCGGGAAACACGTCGTTCTCCAAGGTACGCAGGACGTGCGCCGCATGCCGCGGCTTGAAGAGTGGAACCTGACTGGCGTGCCACGTCAGCGCTACCGACTTGAACGTATGTTCGCCCGCTGCTGCTGCCTGTGCCGCCTGCAGCACCCGATCGATCGACGGATCCACACCCGTCCGCAGCAGCGCGGCTGCCTGCTCGCGCGCGATTCGCGCCTTCTTCAGTGAGACGTCCGGATAAAGGCCGAACGTGAGTCGCTTTTCCTTGCCGTGGATGCGATATTTCCACCGCCAGGAGCGCGCGCCGGACTTCAATATCTCCAGATAGAGACCATGCCCGTCGAATAATTTCGACTTCCCGTCCGCCGGCGGCGATTTGCACTGCAGATCCGTCAGCACGCGATGCCCCCACCGCTATAAAACCGTGCCCCCATAATGCCCCCGAATGCCCCCGCCAGTTCTGGCGGACAATGGCGGCTTTTGACGGTAACAGAAACCCCCAAAAGTGGCTGATTTCCGGCGTTTTTGGCGGGCTTTGGCCGCCAATGGCGGTAAAAAATGGTGCCGGTTGCAGGAATCGAACCCGCGACATCCAGTTTACAAAACTGGCGCTCTACCAACTGAGCTAAACCGGCCCACGTGCGCAGCGGCGACAAGGCGCCAGCGACGTTGCGCTCCAATGCTTCAAGAAACGCCGAAGGTCCAGCCCTCGGTGCGGGCGATATCGCGCGTCATGGCTGCCGGCGCCCAGAGATCGGCGCGATCCGCGTTCGCGCGCAGCCACGCCGCGGTCAGGATCGCGTCGGTGGCGTGATCGTCGTAGCGCGGCAGCGGCGTATGCGGATCGCTGCCGAGCCCTGCCAGCGCCGCATCAAGCGCGGCGGCGTCGCGCATCTTGCTCAGGCCCTTGCGGATCCCGGCGTCGCGCGCGGCGATTGTTGTGTAAATTTCGACGATCGCCGGACCGTGATCGGGCAGCGGATCGAACGGCCATACCGGGATGCGGCCCGCCAGCCGGTGCAGCACGCGCATCCCCGTCAGGCTCGATTTGCCGACCTGCGCCGCGCCGACGAGGTTGAAGCAACTCGTCGGCGCGAAGCCCATCGCGCGCTGGCCCAGCTCGCACACGCGCATCCGGCCCGCGCCGCCCGCGAACAGATCGCCGCAATCGCGGTGCTGGCGGAAATGGCGGCGGATGTCGGGATCGCGCAGGACCGTGTCGACCGCGAGATGCGGGTCGTTCGCCGACAGCGTTTCGACCAGATCCCACAGCGCACGCGCGTCGCCCGGGCTTTGCTGCCAGCCGGGGAAATAGCCGTCCTGATCGACGAACGGGAACGCCGGCGAGAGATCGAGCCCGATGAGCATCGCCGAACCGCGCTGATCGAGCAGCCAGTCGAGCACGTCCGCGCGTGACCAGGCCGCCGAGTCGGGGGGCAACACTAGCACCGGCGCTGCATCGCCGACCCCGCAGGTCGCCACCGCTATACCCTTGTGGCGATGGCCCCGGGCGCCCGACCAGTCGATCGCGGTGAACCGGGTAAACCGCGTCGCCTTGCGGGGTTCGGTATTCACAGGCGGCGGGCTCGGCATCGCGGCTCAGGTGGCGCGGCGTCCCGACGGGTACAAGGGTCTGAGCAGCACCAGGACGACGATCGCGATCACCAGCACCGCGGACGCATAGGGGCGGCTGAACGCGAGCCCGCCATGATCGACCGGCTTGTCGAGAAAATCGCCGACCGCGGCGCCGAGCGGCCGGGTGAGGATGAACGCGCTCCAGAACAGGAGTACCCGGTCGACCGCGGTCCACAGATACAGGCCCGCAATCCCGGCAAGCGCGATGCCGAACAGGATCGCGGCACCGCCGTAGCCAAGCCCGCCGGTATCCGCGGTCCAGTCGCCGAGCGCGGTGCCCAGCGTCTGCGAAAACGTGATCGTCAGCCAGTAGAACAGTTCCGCGCGCGGCTCGTGCACGGTCGCGACCGACACCGAGCCGAGCCGGTTGTGCCACAGCGCCAGCGACGCGACGACGCAGCCGAGCAGCAGCAGCGATCCGCCGGGATAGCCGATCCCGAGCGAGCGGGTGGCGAAATCCGCCAGTGTCGTGCCCGCGGTCGTCGAGGCGATGATCGTCGCCCAGTAGAGCGCCGGGCGGTAGCGGTCCGCCGTGACCTGTCGCCACACCAGCAGCAGCAGGATCGCGACGAAGACGATTGTGGCGGTGAGGTAGCCGAGGTTCAGCGACATGCTGACCGTGTCGCCCGCGGTCTCGCCGAGCGTGGTGGCTAGGATCTTGATGATCCAGAACGCCGTCGTCACCGCCGGCACCTTGGCGGCAACCTTGGCGAGCGTGGCGCGATCGCGAGCCGTCATGACGTTCTCCCCTCTTTGCTTGGGAGACGCCGACGAGGCGATCGATCCGCAGTGTCGCACCGGAAAATCGCGGAAGTTTCGGTCGGGACATGTGGAACCGATGCGCCGGCGGCGTCTCGTCGTCGAAGCAAGAGCAGGGAGATCGCATGGTGTCGGTACGGATCGCGAGTTTGGGTGTCGGTATCGCCGCGCTGGTCGGAAGCGCAGCGCCCGCCGCCGTTGCACCGTCCCCCGCCGTCATGACCGCGCCCGGCACGAGCGTGTCGGTGATGACCTACAACGTCCACGGCGTGCCCTGGCCGGTCGCGGAAGACCGATCGAGCGCGTTGTCGGCGATCGCCGCGCAGCTTCGCACGATGCGCGCCGAGGGGCGGCAACCCGGAATCGTCGCGTTGCAGGAGTCGTTCGTGCCCGAGGCCAAGGCGATCGGTGCCGCGGCAGGCTATCGCTACGTCGCGTTCGGCGCGCCAGCCGAGGCGACCGCGGACCCCGCAACCGCACAGGACCGGCAGTTCGTCGCCGATGGCAGCATGCTGCGCGGCGAGCGGGTCGGCAAGCATGTCGGCAGCGGCCTCGCGATCTTCTCCGACTACCCGATCCTGGCGGTGCGGCGGATCAGCTATCCCGTCTGCGCAGGGTATGACTGCCTTGCGAACAAGGGCGCGATGGCGGCGCTGATCGCGGTTCCGGGTGTCGCGGGGCCGGTCACGGTGATCGACACGCATCTCAATTCGAACGGCGCGACCGGCGTATCCGAGCCGCGCGCGCTGTATGCGTATCGGCGGCAGATCGACGTGCTCAGCGGGTTCATCCAGTCGGTGGCGCGGCCCGGCGGGACGATGCTGGTGGCGGGCGACTTCAACGTCGGTCGCGATATCGCGCGGCGCGCCTATTTCGCGCAGCACATGTTTGGCGGAGCGACCGCGCTGACCGGCGGGTCGCTGAAGTGCCGGGAGTCGCGGACGTGCCTGGTGACGCAGCCCGCCGACATCGCCTACTCGACCGGTCGCGCGAAGGATTTCCTGCTGTACCGTCCGTCGAACGGCGCCGCCGTCCAGCCGCTCGCGCTCAGCGCGCCGTTCGGCCGCGGTCCCGACAACGCGATGCTGTCGGATCATATCGGCGTGATGGTGCGCTATAGGATCGAGGGCCTGGCGACCCCGACAGTGCCCGGCAGCACGCTGGCGAGCCGCCGGGCAAAGGGTGCCGCGACCCGCGCCTAGCCCTCGAGGCGCCCGGTGAAGAGCAGGTGGCGGGCGTCGTCGGCGACCTGATTGGCGGCGCCGAGCCGTTCGATCAGTTGCGCGGGGCGGCTGCCGCGCAGACCCGCAACCGTCAGCGCGCCGTCGCGGACATAGGTGTAGACCCCGCTGACCGCGAATGCCGAGGCATAGGCGATATGCGCCTGCTGCTCCGCGGTGGTGCGCTGGAACGCGTCGGACGCGTAGAATGCGCGGCGCGTCATCGGCGTGGCAAACGCGATGTCGAGGATTGCGACCAGCGCGCGTTCGGGCGGCACGCTGTGGTCGACGTTCGGCGCGGGCGGGGCGGGGTCCGCATTGTCGTAGCGCTCGGGCACATGGAGCCGCACCTTCAGTACCGCCGGATCGCCCGCCAGCGTCTCGGCGAACTGCGTCATGTACGCGGCAAAGCCCGCCGCGTCATCGTGGCGCGCGCCGAAATGGACATGGAGGCGGTCGAGACCGTCGTCGCCGTTCGGGATCGGGTCCGGGGCGCGGTCGACCAGCGTCCGCGACCCCTGCGGCAGCGCATAGGCGACCGTTGCCGCGAACATGTTCTGTTCGTCCGCGAACAGAATCGCGCAGGCATCGTTGAATGTCTCCTGGTCCTCCGCGGAGGCGAAGCCGATCTCGACGCCGCCATCCAAGACATAGTCGTCGAACGGCGCGATACCGTCGATCGCCGGCCACAGATGCGCGTCCTGCTCGCGGTCCAGATGCGTCTGGACGTACCAGCCGAGCCCCGGGATGCGCGAGCACAGCGGGCCGTGAACGTCGCGCCAATAGGTCGCGAACACCTCATGCGGAACGCCGGGGCGGCGGAGGACGGTGGTGTAGCTGTTGACGACGATGCTGGCGTCGCGCGTCGCATAGTCGCGCGCGGGGTCGATGATGGACATGAGGATCTCACGGCTTTGGGATGGCAGGACGAGCACCCCCAACGCATCGCCACGCAGATCGGCGCGCGGCGCAGACCGATAAGGCGTCAGTCCTTGGCCTCGGGCGCCTGTTTGCGGCGGCGGTTCCAGAATTCGAGGCGCTTCTTCACGTCGCGCTCGAAGCCGCGCTCGTTGGGCTCGTAGAGCACCGGATGATCGTGTCCGCCGAGTTCGTCGGGGAAGAAGCTCTGCCCCGCGAACGCATCGGGGTGATCGTGGTCGTATTGATACCCATCGTGGTACCCGAGTTCCTTCATCAGCTTGGTCGGCGCGTTGAGGATGCGCTTGGGTGGCGCGATCGACCCGGTCGATTTGGCCAGCGCGCTGGCCTTGTCGAACGCGCGGTAGGAGGCGTTCGATTTCGGCGCGGTCGCGACATAGTTGATCGCCTGCGCCAAAAACAACCGTGCCTCGGGCAGGCCGACGCGCTCGAACGCCTGCCATGCGGTCATCACCTGGACCAGCGCCTGCGGATCGGCCATCCCGACATCCTCCGACGCCGCGCAGCACAGACGGCGAAACACCACGGATGGGTCCTCGCCGCCGGCGATCATCCGCGCCGCCCAGTATAGCGCCGCATCGGGATCGCTGCCGCGCAGACTCTTGTGAAAGCAGCTGAGCAGGTTGAAATGCTCTTCCTGCCCCTTGTCGTAGAGCGGCGCGCGTTGCTGCACCAGGGTGGCGAGCGCGATCGTATCGAGATCGGACGGGTGATCGGTCGCGACGATATCCTCGCACAGCCCGAGCAGATAACGCGCATCGCCGTCCGCCATCGCCACCAGCGCGTCGCGCGCATCGTCGGTGAGCGGCAGGGGGCGTTCGAAATGCGCTTCCGCCCGCGCGATCACGCGGTGCAGGTCGGCGGCGGCCAGGCGGTTGAGCGTGTAGACCTTCGCGCGCGACAACAGCGCGGATACCAGGCTGAAGCTCGGATTCTCGGTGGTGGCGCCGATCAGCACGATCGTCCCGTCCTCGACCGCGGGGAGCAGCGCGTCCTGCACCGGCCGCGAGAACCGGTGAAGCTCGTCGACGAACGCGACGGTCGGTTTCGACGCTGATTCGCGTAGCCGCGTGGCCTCGGCGAGCGCCTTCCGCAGGTCGGCGATTCCGGTCGACACCGCGGACAGTTGGATGAAATTGTAGCCGACCTCGTCCGCCATCAGCCGCGCGATCGTCGTCTTGCCGACCCCGGGCGGGCCCCAGAGGATGAACGAGGACAGCCGCTTGGCGGCGATCATCCGCGCGAGCGCGCCCTCGGGCCCGACGAGATGCTCCTGGCCGATGATGTCCGAAAACCGGCGCGGGCGCAGGATTTCCGCGAGCGGTCGCGGTGCGTTGGCGCTGAAGAGCGTGTCGGACATCGGGGCTCGTGTTCCACGGATCGAGGGGGCCGCGGGCGATACCGCGGCGCTGAGCAATCGCCGACATCGCTGCGGCAGGTCTTTCGCCTGAGAGAACATAAGGGGTGTGGCGCCGACATTGAACCCTTGGCGGTGCGGTGCAGGCTCGGGACTGCTGCGAGGCGAGATCGAACAAAATCCAGCGCATCCCTTGAATTCGGAACATTCTGCGATATATCTTACACCATCTTGATAATATCGGAGAACACTCAAATGCGTAACGTAATGGGATTTGGACCCTGGGGCGGTGGCCCCCGGCATGGCGGCCACGGCCGTCGCGAGCATGGTGAGGACCATGCCCATTGGAAGTCGGGCGGAGGACCACGCGGTCGTGGCCGCCGGGTCTTCGACGGCGGGGAGATAAAGCTCGTGCTGTTGAAGCTGATCGCGGATGCACCGCGGCACGGCTACGACCTGATCCGCGAGATCGAAGGGCTGGCGGGTGGCAGCTATGCGCCGAGCCCGGGCGTGATCTATCCCACGCTCAGCACGCTCGACGACATGGGGCTGATCGACGAGCAGAAGTCGGAAGGCGCGAAGAAGCGCTTCGCGGTGACCGACGAAGGGCGCCAGTTGCTGAAGGACAATGCCGAGATCGTCGAGGCACTGTTCGCCCGGTTGGCAGCCGTCGGCGCCGAGTCCGAACGCACTGACGGCGCACCGATCCGCCGCGCGATGGGCAATCTGCGCCAGGTGCTGCAGACGCGGCTGATGCGCGAGGACGTGAACGAGGACACGCTGCACGCGGTCGCGGGCCTGCTCGACGAGGCGGCACAGAAGATCGAGCGGCTCAAGTGAGCGTCTCGATCTCGCGCGTGCCGACGCAGTCCGCCAGCAAGTATCTCCAGCAGCTCGCCAAGCACTGGAGCCACAAGATGGAGGTGACGTTCTCGGCCGAAGAAGGGCGCATCGCCTTCCCGAACGGCGCGGTGCTCGAGATGCGCGCCGACACCGCCACGCTCGACATCGCGCTGACGGTCCCGGAGGGCGAGGACGTCGACCGCATGCGCAGCGTGGTCTCAAGCCACCTGGACCGCTTCGCCTTCCGCGAGGCGCCGCTGACGTTTGACTGGACGGAGGCGGTGGAAACCGATTCTCCTACCCTAGGGTAGGGGGCCTCCGGTCCGCCCATGGAAATTTCAAGCGTGAGCGGATCGGTGGTTTGAAGAGGAAAGCGGAACGGCCGCTTCCGGGCGGGGGGATCTCGATCGCCACCATCGCGCGACGCCGCCGCTTTTCTCGAAAACGACGGTCAAATGCGGCTACGGTTTGCTTCCCGATACCAGTATATCAGGTTGGCAGGCCATAGTCGCATGCGAGCATAGCCTGCTCACGCTTGACCGGGTCACGCAGTGGAAGCCGCCATAGGGAAGATCAGCAGGGTCGATGTCGCCGATGCGCATAGTCGTCCCTGCGCATCCAGCAGTCGAGCTTCGGAAAAAGCGGCACGGCGCCCTAGCGAAACGACCTTGCCCTCGGCACGCACGGGTCCGCTCGCCTCGCTTAGCGCTCGATGATACGACACCTTGAGTTCCAATGTCGTAAAACCCTGACCCGCCGGCAGGCTGGAATGGACCGCGGCGCCGCAGGCGCTGTCGAGCAATGTCGCCGCATAGCCGCCATGCACCGATCCGATCGGGTTGTAGACCTTGCGCGACGGCGAACCCTCGAACACCACACGGCCACGCTCGAGTTCGACCAAAACGATATCCAGCGTCTCGTGGATCGGCGGGTGAACATCGGCTGCCATCAAGGCTGCGAGCTGGTCATGGCCATCAAGTTCGGCGTGATCGGTCAAGACGTTCATACGCGGACATCCTCGTTTCGAGCTTGGAGGCAGGCTTTGAGTAACCGCAAGCTATACGGATGCAGGGCGTTTACAGAATAATCACACCCGTCGCATCTGGCCGAATCGGTACTTTATCGCGAAGTTCGGCCGCCTCGGCACGCACGACGCGCGCATGGCCATTGCAGAACCCCCAAAAGAATCGCGGTGGAGGCGGAGGGGATATCCGGCGAATGGCGGATGACGTGGGTAGCAGACGGGCGGCTTTCGCGCAGTCCCGGCTGTGGCCATTCGCCCATCATTGCGAACCGCTAGCTCTGTCGATGTTCGCTCATTCGGGGCTCGCGAGCCAGTCGAACCGGTCGAACGCTACGATAAAGTACCGATTCGGCCGGATGCGGCCAACGGGATTGCCCTTTAGAAGCGTGCTTCGTGCTCCGGCTCCAGCCCAATCCGTCTTCTCCCGCAGCGATCGAAAGAAGTGCTTCCGAAATGACCGGCATTCTCCAGAAAATTGAGGCTAACAAGGGTCGGAAAATCGAACCAGCAGTGGCATCAGAGTCGCCCCACCTCGATAAGCCGTTCTTCGCGCTATTGGTCGGCAGTTACCGCCGCATTGTGGGCGATGCCTTATTTCCTGAAAACTGCGATGAACATTGGCTTTATAATCAGGCGCCGTTCGCTGTTGTCGCTCACAACGCCGATCCCGATCCCGTTTTCATTTACGCCAATATCGCGGCTCAGCGCTGCTTCGGTTACGGATGGAGCGAGTTTACATCGCTACCGTCACGTCTATCCGCAGAGCCGATCAATCGTGCGGATCGACAGATCCTGCTGGATAAGGTCAAAAAAGACGGACATTACTCTGGATATTTCGGCGTAAGGATAGCGAAGTCCGGTCGCCGATTCTCGATTGATGACGGTTGCATTTGGCAGTTAACCGACCACGATGGGTCGACGCATGGACAAGCTGCAACCTTTTCGCCCCCTGGCTGAGTGAGCCAAACTACCTCGGGACCACACGATACCAATCAGATTGCTGTCGCTATCTGACATGTGGCTGGAGGTGCCGGCTAAACCATGCCCGATCTCGATCTGGACCCCATCGCGGGACATTCATTTCGCTGATCGTGCTGAACGAACCGCCGTTCTCGATAGCCGGATCGCCATCCTGAGCGTCCGGCTCCGAGCGACCTACGCTCCCCGGCGGGCCATCACCTGCAGATACGTGTCGAGCACCGTCTGGTTGATCGTATCCCACAGATAGCCCGCGGCCTTGTCATGGCCGGCCCAGCCCATCGTCTCGCGCAAGCCCGGTTCGGTGACGATCCGACCGATCGCGTCGGCATAGCCGGCGATATCGGTTGGCGGCACGAGGAAGCCGGTGACGCCGTCGTCGACCAGGCCGACCGCGCCCGAGGCGCGCGCCGCAACCACCGGCACGCCCGAAGCCATCGCCTCCAGCGTGACGTTGCCGAACGTCTCGGTGACGCTGGGGTTGAAGAACACGTCCATCGACGCGACCGCGCGGCCGAGGTCGTCGCCCGACTGGAACCCGGCGAAGACCGCGCCGGGGACGCGCTCGGCGAACCAGTTGCGCGCCGGACCTTCGCCGATCACCAGCACCTTGTGCGGCACGCCGCGTTGCTCGAGCGTGCGGACCACGTCGGCGAAGACGTCGAGGCCCTTTTCCTTGACCAGCCTGCCGAGAAACCCGACCGCGACCTCGCCGTCGGCGATCCCGTGCGCGCGGCGCCAGGCGAGATCGCGGCGGGTCGGCGTGAAGCGGTCGTGGTTCACCCCGCGCGACCAGATCGCGGTCGGCGTCGTCACGCCCCAGTCGCGGACGATCTCGGCCATGCCGCGGCCCGGCACCAGCACTTCGTCGACGCGGTTGTAGAAGCGCGTCAGGATCCTGATCATGACGGGCTCGAAAAACGCCATCTTGTAATAGCGGAAATACGTCTCGAACCGGGTGTGCAGCGACGCGACCGTGGCGAGGCCGTTGCGGCGGCCATAGGCGATCGCGCGGTGGCCGAGAAAATCGGGCGCGGAGACGTGGATCAGGTTCGGCGCGAACGCATCGAGATCGCGGCGGATCGCAGCGGGCAGACCGCGCGCCATCTTGTACTCGCCGCGCCCGGCCGGCAGCGGCAGCGACGGGACCGCGACCAGATCGCCGGTCGGCGGAAAGGCGGGCTTGGCGTTGGTCGGCGAGTAGACGCGGACTTTTGCGCCCTGCGACAGCAAATGGCCGACGAGCAGGTTCAGCGCCTGGTTGGCGCCGTCGCGAACATAATTATAGTTGCCGCTGAACAGGGCAATACGCAGGTCGGTGGCGTCCATCGCCGCGCGGATAACGCCGGGTGCGGTGAAGCGCCACTAAATCCGCACGATAGCCTCCCCGCCGTGCAGATCGGCGCCCATTGATGTTCCTGTATCGTTCTCGTACATGCCGCGTATGGCGAAACCCCAGAAGCGTTATGTGTGTCAGGCCTGCGGATCGGTGTCGCACCGTTGGGCGGGGCAATGCGCCGATTGCAACGAGTGGAACACGCTGGTCGAGGAGGCGAACACCGCCGCCACGCCGTTCCATTCGAAGCATAATCTTCAGACCGGCGGACGCGCGATCCAGCTCGTCGGGCTCGATGCCGAGATCAAGCTGCCCGACCGGATGGCGACCGGGATCGCCGAACTCGATCGTGCGCTGGGCGGTGGCTTCGTCGAGGGCTCGGCGACGCTGATCGGTGGCGATCCGGGGATCGGCAAGTCGACGCTCCTGCTTCAGGCGGCGGCGAAGATGGCGCTGGCGGGGCAGTCGGTCGCGTATGTTTCGGGCGAGGAAGCGGCGGATCAGGTACGTCTGCGCGCGCGGCGGCTGGGCTTGGGCAACGCGCCGGTGCAGCTGGCGGCGGCGACCTCGACGCGCGACATCCTGACGACGTTGCAGACCAGGCCGCCGGCGATGCTGGTGATCGATTCGATCCAGACGATGCACTCCGACCTGATCGAGGGCGCGCCCGGCACGGTCAGCCAGGTGCGTGCGTCTGCGCAGGAGCTGATCCGCTTCGCCAAGGAGCGCGGCAGGGCGGTGGTGCTGGTCGGCCACGTGACGAAGGACGGCTCGATCGCCGGTCCGCGCGTGCTGGAGCACATGGTCGACACGGTGCTGTCGTTCGAGGGCGAGCGCAGTCACCAGTATCGCATCCTCCGCGCGATCAAGAACCGGTTTGGGGGGACCGACGAGATCGGCGTGTTCTCGATGCAGACCGAGGGGCTGGCGGAGGTCGGCAATCCGTCGTCGCTGTTTCTCACCCACCGTGACGATGCGATGACCGGCGCGACGGTGTTCCCGGCGCTGGAGGGGACGCGGCCGGTACTGGTCGAGATCCAGGCGCTGACGGTCCGGTTGGCGTCGGGCGCTACGCCGAGGCGCGCCGTGGTGGGCTGGGATTCGGGGCGGCTCGCGATGATTTTGGCGGTGCTGGAGGCGCGGTGCGGGCTGAGCTTCTCGAACGCCGAAGTGTATCTGAATATCGCCGGCGGCTACCGCGTGCAGGATCCGGCGGCGGATCTGGCGGTGGCGGCGGCGCTGATCTCGGCGATGTCTGAGCGGCCGGTGCCGGTCGACGCGGTGGCGTTCGGCGAAGTCGCGCTGTCGGGCGAGATTCGCCCGGTCGCGCACGGGCCGTTGCGGCTGAAGGAGGCGAGCAAGCTCGGTTTCGAGCGCGCGCTGGTGCCGGCGTCGATGACGGGGGAGAAGAGTGGCATGAAGCTGTCGGGCTTCAAGACGCTGGCGTCGTTCGTCGATCACATGATGGGACGGGGATAACGCGCACAGGAAGGCAACTTGTTTCCCCGCGAGGGCGGGGACCCAGACTGGGCTCCCGCCTTCGCGGGAGAACAAGGCGGATTGTAGTGGCGGTGCGGTAGCGCGGGAACTTACACGTTTGAGATAGCTGCCGTCCGTTATCGACGTTTCGGCTAGGCACCACCCCGGCGGAGGCCGGGGCCCAATTGGGAAACGCTGCTGGCGACCGCTGCGCTTCGTTACCACGACCTCTCCAATTGGGTCCCGGCCTCCGCCGGGGTGGTGCATTAACTGCGATCGTCACGCACAGATCGTCCAAACCGCGCAACGGCACTGCGCCCCGCAAATCCGCCTGAACCTCAACGCATGGCCTCTCGCGACAGCCATGCTATGGCCACCGCCATGGCGAACACCAAAAGCAACACCGGCACCGTCGAGGTCGACGGCACCCGATACGACTGGAACCTGGAGCGCGAGCCGCAACACACGGATGCCGAGGGCTGGAAGGGCATGACGATCTCGCTGTTGCAGGACGATGCGCAGCGCGAAGCCCTGCTCGAATTCCCCGCGCCCAAACGGCTGTTGAAGGGCTTGCCGCGTGGGCGTCTTCAGATCGACGACGCGACGATCGCTCGCGGCGTGCGGGCGGCGTTGGCCGCGGGATGGGAGCCGATGTCGCGCGGCAAGCCGATGGTCTTCACGGTGGATTCCGAAGGGAATTGAACCGTGGATCGGCGTGACACCCCGACCCCGACGGACGCGCGCACGCGGATGCAACCCCACGCCGACCTGGAGACCGCGCTGCTGGGACCGATCCTTCCCGATCGAGAGTGCGGCGATTGCATCGCGTGCTGCACCGAACTGACGGTGAACACGCCCGATTTCTCCAAACCTGCGGGAACGCCGTGCATCCACCTTTCAGGCCAGGGGTGCGGGATTCACGCCGTCCGCCCGCGCATCTGTCGGACATGGTTCTGCGCGTGGCGCCGTGTGGCCAGCCTGCCCGACGAAGCGCGGCCCGACCGGTCCGGACTTCTCGTGTCGCTCAATTTCGTCGACAGGCCGCAGAACTGCCTGGAGGGCGTCTCGATTCATGTACGCATGCTCACTGGCAGCGCCGCAATCGGCAACGGCATGGCCGCCACCGTGTTGGACGGCGTGTGCGACCAGCTCATCCCGGTCTGGTTCAGCGACGGGTCGAAGAAGATGCTGATGCATCCCGACACCGACGTTGCGCGCTTCGTTCTTTCGGGGGACGCGGCGCCCGCGCATTTGCAGGACGAAGTCGCCGCGTGGCGAGAGCGCTACGGTGTATTCGATTTGAACCACTAGAGCGCGTCGATCGCCGCGTGCACTAGCGGTTCGCGCGCCGCGTCCCTATTCCAGACTGCATGAACCTGACCGCCCTAGACATCGTCGTCCTGATCGCCGTCGCCGGGTCCGCAGTGCTTGGACTGATCCGCGGGTTCGTGACCGAAGTGCTGTCGATGTTCGCCTGGGTGGCGATGGTGGCGATGTTGAAGCTGTTCCACATCCCGCTCGCCGCCGCCCTGTCGCCGATGATCGGCACGGTCGGAGGGGCAGCCGTGCTCGCCTTCGCGATCATCACCGGCGTCACCTATATCGGCGGGCGGCTGGTCGCCAACGCGATCGGCGCGCGGACGCGGACCTCGATCCTGGGGCCGGTCGACCGTGCGCTCGGCTTCGGGTTCGGCGCGTTGAAGGGCCTGATCCTCGCCAGCCTCGTCTTCCTGCTAGCGACGCTCGTGATCGACACGATGAGCGGCGGACCATCGCGCCGGCCCGAATGGATGACGCGGTCACGGACCTATCCGCTGCTCAACGCGACGAGCGCGGGGATCGCCGACTTCGTCGACCGCCGCCGTCGCGGCCAGCCCGTCTTCGGCGCCCGCACACCGCCTTCCCGATCCGACAACGCAAGCGACCCGAAATCATGAGCGCGCCCCTCTACAACGCCGAGATCCTGCGCCTTGCGGCGACGATCCCGCATCACGAACGCCTGACGGAGCCGATGGCGACCGCGGAGAAACGCTCGCCGATCTGCGGTAGCCGGGTCACGATCGACGTCGCGGTCGACGAAGAAGGCCGGGTCAGCGAGGTCGGCCTGCTGGTCCGCGCCTGCGCGCTTGGCCAGGCGTCGTCGTCGTTGCTTGCCGCCAATATCCTCGGCCGCACCCCCGCCGAACTGGCCGCGACGCGCGATGCGCTGACGGCATGGCTTGCGCGCGAGGGCGATGCGCCCGATTGGCCGGGGATGGATATCTTCACCCCCGCGCTCGACTACACCGCCCGGCACCCGTCGATCCGGCTTGCATTCGAAGCCGCGGCGGAGGCTGCCGACACCGCCGCAAAGGCGAAAGTCTGATGGCGGAGGCTTCGCCGTCGCTGCTGCGGGACGGCGTCGTGCTGCTCGGGTTCGGTCTCATGTTCGTGCTGCTGTTCCGGCGGCTCGGGCTCGGCGCGACGCTGGGGTATCTGGTCGCGGGCGCGGTCGTCGGGCCGCATGTGCTGGGTCTGGTCGGCGATGCGGAGTCGAAGCTCGGGTTCGCCGAACTCGGCATCACGCTCCTGCTGTTCATCGTCGGGCTCGAACTGAACCCGTCACGCCTGTGGAAGATGAAGGAGGAGATCTTCGGTCTTGGCCTTCTCCAGGTCGCGATCTGCGGGCTCGCGATCACCGCGATCGTCTGGATCGGGGCGAAGTTCTCGCTCCCCGCGGCGCTCGCGCTCGGCCTGCCGCTCGCGCTGTCGTCGACCGCGCAGGTGCTGCCGATGCTGCGCTCGTCGGGGCGGATGCGCACCCCGTTCGGCGAACGCGCGTTCTCGATCCTGCTGTTCCAGGACCTCTCGATCGTTCCGCTCATTACGATCGTCGCGGCCATGAGCCGCAATCCCGCCGACGCCAACGCGCCTCCCGGTTGGCTCCTCGCGATCTATACGGTGCTCGCGGTCGTCGGGCTGGTCGTCGCGGGGCGCTTCCTGCTACGCCCGTTCTTCCGGTTGATCGGCAATCTCGGCGAGCGCGAGATGTTCGTGTTCGCCGGCCTCTTCACCGTCATCGCCAGCGCGGCGATCATGGAATGGCTCGGGCTGTCGACCGCGCTTGGCGCGTTCATCGCTGGCGTTATGCTCGCGGACAGCCCCTATCGGCATGAACTCGAAGCCGACGTCGAGCCGTTCCGCTCGATCCTGCTCGGGCTGTTCTTCCTCGCGGTCGGCATGGTGCTCGATCTCAACGCGATCGCCGAGCGGCCGGTGTTCGTGATGGCGATGGCCGCCGCGCTGATCGCGACCAAGACCAGCGTCATCATGCTGATCGGCATGGCGTTCAAGATGACGTGGCGGCAGGCGTTCGCGCTCGGTTTGTTGCTGAGCCAAGGCGGCGAGTTCGGCTTCGTGCTGTTCGCGCAGGCGCAGGCGGGGCTGCTGATCGAACCGCAGGCGGCGAGCCTGTTCGGCGCGATCATCACGCTGTCGATGGCGACGACGCCGTTCCTGATGGGCATCACCCGCCGCTTCCGGACCGAGCCGATCGCCGAGGGGCAGGAGCGCGATGGCCCCAAGGTCGACGGCGCGAATGCGATCATCGTCGGCTACGGGCGGTTCGGCCAGACGGTCGGCCAGATGCTGCTCGCGCAGGACATACCGGTGACGTTGATCGACACCGATATCGAGATGATCGATATCGCCGGCGAGTTCGGTGCGAAGGTCTATTACGGCGACGGCACGCGGCTCGATCTGCTGCGGCAGGCAGGCGCGGCGGAGGCGGAGATCATCTGCTTCTGCATGGACGGCGATCAGCTCGATCCCGACACGATCGAAGGCGTGCACGAGGCCTTCCCGGACGCCGCGATCTACGTCCGAGCGTTCGATCGCCGCGCTCTGGTCAAGTTGAAGAACACGTCGGCGACGGCGGTGGTGCGCGAAGTGATGGAGTCCGCGGTGAAGATGGCGCGGCTGGCGCTGCGTGGGCTGGATGTGTCGCCGGCCGATATCGACCGTGCGGAGGAGCAATACCGGTCGCGCGACAAGGAGCGGTTGCAGTTGCAGATCGACTCCGGTGACATGCGCGCGGCACGTGCCGAGACCGCCAAACGCTTTCCCTGGGGGAATGATACGCAATGATCATCGCCATACTAGCGGCCTTGTCGGGCGCGATCGCGGTTGCGGCTGGGGCTTTCGGCGCGCACGGCGCGAGCGGGTCGGCGGCGGAGTGGCTGAAGACCGGCGCGCAGTATCAGCTCGTCCATGTGGTCGCGGCGCTGGTTGCGGTGCGGATGGAGGCGCGGGGGCCGGCTTGGCTGTTCGTGGTTGGCGCCGCTATCTTCGCGTTGACGTTGTACGCGATGGCGCTGGGTGCGCCGCGCTGGTTCGGTGCGATCACGCCGATCGGTGGCGCGCTGCTGATTGGTGGCTGGTTGTGGCTGGCTTGGAGTGCGCGCGGCTAGACAAAATTGTCACCCGCGAAGGCGGGTGCCCAGACTGGGCACCCGCCTTCGCGGGTGAACAAGCTTCTTGCGGGTCCTGGAACGCTATCGCTTCTTCCGACACGCGTCGGAGCAGTAGATCACGCTGTCCCAGTCGCGCGCCCATTTCTTCCGCCAAGTGAACGGCCGCTCGCATGCCGGGCACACCTTGGTCGGCAAATTCTGCTTGGCGACACCGTTGGGCATCAGCGTGGCTGCGCGTTGAGGAAGGTTTCGACGTCGGCGAGGTCGACCGTCTTGTCGAGATACGTCTGACCGATCCCGCGCGCGAGCAGGAAGGGGAGGGTGCCCGCCGCCATCTTCTTGTCGTGCCGCATGTGGTCGACGAGCCGAGCTCCGGTCGCGCCGATCTTCGCCGCCGCGAGACCGTCGAGAAGCCCGACGTCGCGCCAGTGCGCCGCTACTCGTTGAGCATCCTGTCCCGAGCAAATCCCCTGTGATGCCGAGAACCCGAACGCCAGTGAGCAGCCCGCCGCGACACCCTCGCCGTGGATCAGCGCCTGCGAGAACCCGGTCTCTGCCTCCAGCGCATGCCCGAACGTGTGCCCGAGATTGAGCAGCGCCCGCGTCCCGTTCGTCTCATGCTCGTCCGCCGCGACGATCCGCGCCTTCGCCGAAACGCTGTGCGCGATCGCGTATTCGCGCAGTCCGATGTCGCCCGCGAGTAACGCGGCGCCATTCGTCTCACACCATTCAAAGAACGCGAAGTCGTCGATCAGGCCGTATTTCACGACCTCGGCATAGCCTGCGCGCAACTCACGGATCGGCAGCGTGTCGAGCACCTGCGGATCGATCAGCACCATCACCGGCTGATGGAACGCGCCGATCAGGTTCTTGCCGGCTTTAGT
>Ga0265798_10000574_pt1 | contig 60537 bp, 54 predicted proteins | sample P3T30metagenome_FD_192430 | JGI IMG/M metagenome (GOLD analysis project Ga0265798, IMG submission 192430) | Plant litter microbial communities from East Loma Ridge, Irvine, California - P3 T30 | ecosystem: Environmental > Terrestrial > Plant litter > Unclassified | place: USA: California... | reverse complement strand
ATGTGGCCAATCTCCAAGCCCTTGATGGGCAAGGCGATGCTATGCCGACCGCGGTATCGGTCAACTGACAAAGCCTTCATCACATTCGCGGAGCTTTCTGCCGGTTGTGCGTTGGTCACCAACAACAATGAGAGGTTGCCATGACTGACGAGAGCACGCCGAAGCCTAACGAAAATGTCCGGGTAAAATCCAAGGACGCAAACTCAGCCGACGACGGTTTCGGTAAAGGTGATGGTTACTCGGGCGACGAGTACGATAGCATGGACCATGCCGCAGAGCGTCACCTACAGAACCGGGACCGGGCGCCTGGTGCCGGGTCGGTCGAAAGGGATGACGGCAGGGACATTCCTTGCGAGGCTGGTAAGCGAGCATATATCGACAACAAAACGGGTGAAGTTTACGGCAGTGGGGCCAGCGCAGGTGGCGGTAATCCGGGTGAGGACATTGACCTCGACACGTCGCGAAGCGGGCCTGAGAAATAGCTATCCGACAGTATCTTAGGGACTAGCGACGGCAAAGCTTAGAGCTCAGAGCTCAAAGCTCAGAGCTCAGAGCTCAAAGCTCAGAGCTCAAAGCTCAAAGCTCAGAGCTCAGAGCTCAGAGCTCAGTCGCGCAATTTTGTAGTTAGGCGTCACCAAAGATCTCGACCCGCCGAAACGGGTCGAGGTTTGTCTTTACATGGACGCCAGCATCTCAATGTGATGCTGAACGGTTGGCGCGATGGTCGACGCGACCTGCTTTAGCGCGGGAGCCGAACCGGAAGTGGCAAAACCCTGGTGAAGGGCGAGTGCCTGCTGGTGAGCAGTCTTCTGCTGCTTGATATAAAGTGCATCACGGGCTGGTCCCTTGGACGCCTTGAGCGCAGCAATATTCTTGCGGCCCATCGCGTCGAGCATCGGGGGCTTTGGCGTCAGGCCGGACTGCGTAGCTGCGGCCTTCACATCAGCAGTGCTCTTGTTGTGGTCGCTTACCATCATCGTGGCGAACTGCTTAAGCTCGGCGTTCTTCGTAGTGGTCATTACGAGATTGCTCGATTGGATCTCATATTGGTCCGACGCGCCAGCTTTCATGACATAGGTAGCAGGGGATGGCACGCTTTGTGCCGCTACCAGTGTGGGGGTAGCGATCAGCGCTGCCGTGAGAATAAGCCGCTTCATAATCTTCTCCTACGCCTTGTATTTGCGTAAGTTGATAAGGGATCGGTCGATCATAGTGTTCCCTTATCGATCGACATCCTGCCCAACTCTTAATCTTGATTTATACGATTCGAGGGTTCACGCCGATCACGTGACCGATCAGGCCGCTGGGGGTGCCGCGGATCTGAGTAATTCTTGCGAATGATGGCATGTTAGAACTGTGGCCTACCTTCTATTTTCTAGCTCAAAACGTGAAAATTCGCTGTGGGCAGAACGGCTAAGTACGCTTCCGACTAAGTAGGATTCGTCAGGCCTATCATATGTGACTACGACTGGGTTGGGGGATCACATATGATCGACGAACTGGCTGCGGATGCTGCGCGCTTTGGCGATGATGACGAAATACGTCGCATTCTCGAGGAAGTGGCGGCACTCACGAGAATGGGATTTGTCGCGGTCGTGCGTAACGGAGGCGCGTTGGATTGCGTGCCAGGTGCTCGACCAAATCGACTTCGGTATGTCGCCGGGAGATGAGTTGCGCATCTCGACGACGATCTGCAACGACATCCGCGAGTCCGGCAATGCGGTAGTGATCGACGACGTCTCCGCCGATCCGCGTTGGAACAGCCACCCGGCGCCCGCGCTCTATGGCTTCAAGAGCTATGTGTCGCTGCCGATCATCCTTTCGGACGGCACGTTTTTTGGAACGCTGTGCGCGATCGATCCCCATCCGCGCAAGCTGGCGCGGGCGGACATGGTACCGACGCTCAAGCAATTCGCGGACCGCGTCGCGAGCATAGTGTCGCAGTGCCCTGCAATTCATCCCCAAACGCCACGGACCATATCTACGTGAGTATGGGATCGTTGATTAACGCACCGCCGGACGCGGAGCGGGACGATGCACGATAAGCTGCATGCTGATCCACGGCAGCACATCTCACGTGAAAAGTAGCAACTTTACCTCCCTGTGCCCGTTTGCGAGCCCAGAGGAACATCACGATGGCACGATACTTCTTCAATACGGCTGACAACCGGCATGAGCCTGATAGTGAGGGGACCGAGTTGGCTGATCACGCGGCCGCGAGGAAGCATGCTATAATTTTTGCTGGCCAGATCATGCACGGCGAACCAGCTGTCTTATGGGACGGTCGAGATTTTGTCGTCGACGTGACGAACAAGCGGGGCCTGATGCTCTTCAGACTCACAGCTTATGTCACCAATGCGCCAGCCGGAGGCGATACGAAATAGCTAGTAGGCTGTGTTAGCAATTGCTGGTTTCGGGCGAAAGGTTGACCATAAGCCAGTGCGTGCTGGCCGCCTGTGACACGAACGAATTGGTGGCGCCAATACACCCGGAGGTGTGATTGGCCGGACCCGGCAGACTGCATGACAATGAGGTAGCCGGTGTTTCCAACGCGCGAAGTTGATGCCATTATTAGTAGGGTCAAATAGACCGATCACATAATGGCATAATAGATGGTGGGGATTGTCATGAATCGGTTGAGCGTAGCTAGATTTTCCGCGGCATGCGCGATCACCCTCTCAGCTTCTTCCGTTGCCGCGCAGTCGGGAGCCGACTTGCGGCATGACAAAGCTGACATATTCGTGGCGAGGTATGCGGATTGTATTATACGAGACAGAAAGACTAGACTGGTAGCTAGCCAATTTGTCAGATCAATACCCAATACGGCAGAATATGTTGATTTGGCGTCAAAGGCGTCAAATTCTAAATGCCTTTCGGTTGACGCTAGCAGACCGGGCTCTGTTACGATGATGATAATCCAGCCGGACGTTTTTCGAGGTGCCCTGTATCCTGCACTATACCGCCTTCAATTCCGGAAGGCGCCAGATCTGGGCCTTATAAAAGACCTTCCCCCCCTCAAGTTAGCTGATGAGTTTAATGGTCCTGTTGCAGCACTGCCGGCCAGTTACCGCCCGGAACGTGCGCTCGGCGATTGCGTCGCTCGATCGTCACCTGTTGCTGCTCACGTTCTGCTAATTTCACGTCCATGGAGCTTGCAAGATACCGGTGCCACTGAGCAATTGAAGCCGGCAATTGCGTCATGTCTCGGTGAGGGCAAGACGATCAGCTTAACGCGGCGCGCGCTAAGGGCATATATTGGGGAAGCGATGTTTAAGCTCGTGTCCGCCTCCCCGAAGGGTTGAGCTTTCAGAAGCCGCAATGCCGAGCGACGCCACGCGGCAGTCTCCATCTGATCCTCTATCGCGCAGAGACAATTGGCGCTTCAGCAATGTCCGTCGTCCACGCCGGCGATCGCATCTCCGACCGCATCTTCCTCTCGCGCTTGAAGCCCTGCGACGCCGTCACCGCAGTCCACGTCACGAATGTGCCATTGATTGCGTCGAGTGCGCCCATCAGCCGGTCTCGCTTGGCCGTATCCTCTTCGAACAGCGTGCGCGGCCGTTCGTCCTCAGGAAGCAGATCGTCGAGCATGATGCCGGCCTTCGTGTAGGCGTAACCATCCCGCCACGCCTTTTCAGCCGCGCGCCTGGCGGCCCCGATTAGTTCGAAGCTGTCGTTCGTCATGGGATGGAGGGTAGGCGCGGACACCGATATAAGGCTGCGCATTGTCGTACCGGGCGCGGGTGTAGGCAAGGCGGCCAATCTTGCATCGTTCGGGATGACTTTCGGAAGCCATCGATTTCCAGGCAGTCATTTTGAACGACCGCTTAAACGGAAGGCAAGCGATGCCGTGGAACCCGATGAATGAACGGCGGAAGTTGGGAGGCGGGGAAGGGCACCTGAACGGCGACTTATGGATCCATCGAGGTTTGACCAGCTTCGTGTCGAGCGGCTCACCGATCAGAGGATCCGTTAGCCCAACCGCACAGATGGCCAAGGATAGAATATTAAACCCGTTTGCTTGCCTCGGCAGCTTCCCCGGCAGGGCTGGTGCCATAAAGAGGTTAGAGTTCGGTACTAATGGCATGTGCACAGGGGGCCTGAAGGCACAGGAACAGTCAACTTACTGTCTAGAGTTGGGCGGGCATTGATCTAGCCGTAGTAAGAAAAACTATATAAGAAGGGTTAACGTCGATGCAGTACATCCTTAGCAACATTTTCCCGATTGGGGCGGCGACGATTGCCGGATTGATCATCTTGTTCTTCCGGTTCCGGTATTCACTCAAAGGCGCAACGATCGCAGCTGCAACTCTGGCGCTATTCTGGTTGGCGGCGATCCTGGCGGGCGCGCTTATCCTGGCCCCGGTAGACGCGGGGCCGTGGACAGTTGCCTTAGGAAGCGCGTTCATAATTTGGATCGGCTTCGTGCTGCCTGCTCTTTCGATTGCGCTCAATCTACGTGGCCATCCCTGGTCGATCAGCTTGGCCGACGCGACTTGGTGGTTGGCGATTATGCTTACACAGGCGGCAGTGCTGCACAGCATAGGCCTGACAAGGCCCATATCCGCGGGGAGTGTCGTAAGCTCAGACGCCACGCCTCGGGCTTAACCGGCGGTTTGACACATGAACAAGCGTCCGTTTCCGGGGAGCAGGCAGAGCAGCACGAATGACCGAGTTTGGGTCGATACGCTCGACGCCGACCAAGCTACGGCCTAAAAGTGGGCAAGGTATCCGCCATCGACGGCAATTACCTGGCCCGTAATGTAGGAAGCTGCCGGCGAGGCGAGGAACACGACCGCTCCGGCGATCTCGGCAGGATGGCCCCAGCGGCCGAGTGACGTGCGCCTCGCAAGGTGCGCCGCGATCTCCTCGCTGGCCACCATCGGCGCATTGGCATTAGTCGCAAAATAGCCCGGCGCGACCGCGTTGACCGTGATCCCACGTGGGCCCAGTTCGGCAGCGAGCGCGCGGGTCAGCGCTTCAAGCCCGCCCTTGGTGGCGGTATAAGCGGCGTCACCAGCGCGCGCGATCTGTCCGGCAATTGATGTGATCGTAATAATCCGCCCACCTTCTCGCATTTGCGGTGCCACCATTCGCACGAGGTCAAACGGAGCGACAAGGTTTACTTCGAGCAGCCGGCGGAAAGCGGCGCGGTCGAGTTCAGCGAGGGGAGGTCGATCGCGTAGACCCGCATTACTGACGAGTATGTCGATCGGACCGAGCGCTGTTACGGAATCGCGAAGGGCGCTCTCGTCCTCTAGGTCGACGACAATTGCCTTGGCATAGCCGCCCGCATCCACCAATTCGGCTACGACCGCTTCCAACCGCCCCCGGTCACGACCGTGAACTACCACTTCCGCACCAGTCTCAGCGAGGCTCCGAGCGATTGCGTGGCCGAGACCACCACCCGCGCCCGTGACAAGCGCGAGCCGCCCGGTCAGCGTTCTGCTCACTTGTCGGGCCGGCGACGGGATCATCGGGCTTCGCAGCCTGTGTTGTACCACCTAATCACGGACGGGAGCGGGCGGACGGGGCGACATCGGCATGCCGCACAGCAGCGCATGCTAAGATCAGCGTATCCCATTTCTCAACGACTCCGCTACCGGGAACCCGTATTTCTCGAGCCCCGCGACGACCTTCGGCAACCCCTCGGACTGCGCCCAGAACATCGGCCCGCCGCGGTACACCGGCCAGCCATAGCCATAGATCCACACCACATCGACGTCCGACGCGCGCTGCGCCTTGCCCTCTTCGAGGATCAGCGCGCCTTCGTTCACCATCGTGTAGAGCGTCCGCACGACGATCTCCTCGTCGCTGATCTCGCGCGGCGTTACGCCCGATTTCTTGCGGAAGTCGTCGATGATCTCGGTGACGCGCGCGGAGTTCGACGGCGTCCGCTTCTCGTCGTAATCGTAGAAGCCCGCCTTGGTCTTCTGGCCCCAGCGGTTCTCCGCCGCCAGCGCATCGCGGATGTTCTCGATCCGGCTCGGATCCCGGTGCCAGCCGATGTCGACGCCCGCCAAATCGCTCATCTGGAACGGCCCCATCGGCATCCCGAACGCGACATGGACCTTGTCGATCTGCTCCGGGCTCGCGCCTTCCAGCAGCAACTTGGTCGCCTCGACCTGCCGCGGCATCAGCATGCGGTTGCCGATGAACCCGTACGTAACGCCGGCAACGACAGCGACCTTCTTGATCTTCTTCGCGAGCGCCATGACCGTCGCCAGCACATCGTCAGCGGTCTTGTCGCCGCGCACCACCTCCAGCAATTTCATCACGTTGGCCGGCGAGAAGAAGTGCATCCCAACGACGTCCTCAGGCCGCTTGGTGCACGCGGCGATCGCGTCGATGTCGAGATACGAGGTGTTCGACGCCAGGATCGCGCCCGGCTTGGCGATCGCGTCGAGCTTGGTGAAGATCTCCTTCTTCACCTCCATCGTCTCGTACACGGCTTCGATGATCAGGTCGCACTCGGCCAGGTCGGCAAAGTCCAGCGTCGGCTTCAGCGCGCCCATCGCCTGCTCGACCTGCTCGGGCTTGATCCGGCCCTTCGCGGCGGTCGCCTCGTAGTTCTTGCGCACGACGCCGGTGCCGCGGTCGAGTGCGTCCTGTTGCATCTCGACGATCGTCACGGGGATGCCCGCCGACAGGAAGTTCATCGAGATGCCGCCGCCCATCGTGCCCGCGCCGATCACGCCGACGCGCTTGATCTCGCGCAGCTTGGTGTCGGCGGGGACGTCGTCGATCTTGGCGGCCTGGCGCTCGGCGAAGAAGATGTGGCGTTGTGCGGCGGATTGCACGCCCATCATGAGCTTCATGAACTCCTGTCGCTCGAAGGCGATGCCCTCTGCGAAGCTGGAGCGGTCCGCAGCCTTCTCGACACAGGCGATGTTGGCAGCCGGCGCGTCGAAGTTCCGGAAACGACGGGCGTTCTCCTTCTTGAACGCAGCCACGGCATCCGGATCGGCCTGCGCGGTCTTCTCGGACGCACGGGGCAGGGGACGCTTGGTCGCGATCTCGCGCGCGAATGCAACGGCGTCGGTCTCAAGCGAATCCTCGCCGACGATCTTGTCGATCAGGCCGGCGTCGAGCGCCTTCTTCGCCGAGATCGGATCGCCCTTCGCGGTCATCTCCAGCGCGAGCTTCACGCCGGCGATGCGCGGAATACGCTGCGTGCCACCCGCGCCGGGGAGCAGGCCGAGCTTCACTTCGGGCGTGCCGATCTTGGCCGAGGGGACGGCAACGCGGTAATGGCAACCGAGCATGACTTCGCAGCCGCCGCCGAGCGCCGTGCCGTGGATCGCCGCGACGACGGGCTTCGACGACGCCTCGATCATGTCGACGACGGTGGGCAGGCCGGGCTCGACCATCTCCTTGCCGAACTCGGTGATGTCCGCACCCGCAAAGAACGTACGGCCGTCGCAGCGGATCACCATCGCGGTGATGCTATCGTCGTTCACGCCTTCCTTGATCGCCGCCTCAAGGCCTTGGCGGACCGCGGCGCCGAGCGCGTTGACCGGCGGGTTGTTCGAGGTGATGACGAGCACGTCGTCATGGCGTTCGGAGCGGATCGGCGAAGTCATACAGTCTCCAGAATTTCTGTCGTTCAACGCGGTGTAGACAGGGCTAAGAAGCACCTTGGAATGTCGGTTTGCGTTTGCTCAGGAAGGCCGCGATGCCTTCGCGGCCTTCAGACCGTCGCGATTGACTTGCGATACTGCGTGCTTCGGCGTCGAGATGTGTTTCGAGCGGCGTGACCAGACTATCGAATAACAGACGCCGCGTTGCGCCCAGTGCCAATGTGGCGGAGGTCACCAACTTTTCGGCCAATGCCGTTGCCTCTTCTCTGAGGCTGCCGCCTTCTACGACGCGCGTCACAAGTCCCATCTTGGCGGCTTCGGTCGCCAAGACGCGTGTGTTGCAAAAGAATAGTTCCTGTGCCCGTCGCAATCCTACGAGACGTGGAACAAGCCAACTTGTACCGCCATCTGGCGACATTCCGAGTGCGGTATACGCCATCGTGAAATGGGCCTCGGGGGCTGCCAACACGATGTCACCGATGACGGCAAGCCCGATACCAGCACCCGCCGCTGGACCGTTGACTGCCGTAATGAGCGGCTTGTCCATTCGCGCCAAGCGAGTGATGGCGGCATGCAGATACGCAGTCGTCTGCTTGATGTGCGCGGGTAACGCATCACCCATTTTTGCAAAGCCGGCGACGTCCCCACCGGCACAGAACATGCGGCCGTTTCCGGTCAAGATGACGCACCGTATCGCCGGGTCTTCGTCACACTCGATCGTAGTCTCCATCAACGCCTTCGCCATCAGCACGTCTATCGCGTTGGCTGCGTCAGGGCGATCGAGGGTCAGCCAAGCCACCGGTCCAACGCGCTCGAACAGCAAGCCGTTCATGTTTGAACCGGACCTTGGGCGTCGCGCCAGTCGCGCTTGATCTTCTTGGCAAGGCTCCACTTATGGACCTCGGTGGGACCGTCGTAGATCCGAAAGGCGCGTACCTCGCGAAAGACTTGCGCGACGATCGTGTCGTCGGTCACGCCGGTGCCGCCCATGACCTGCACGCAACGATCGGCGATGCGCATCAACGCCTCGCTGACCGAAACCTTTGCCATCGAGCTTTCCACGGTACCAAGCGCGCCCGTATCGAGCACGTCGGCGCACCAATCGATCATCAGTTCGGCCTGTCTCAGATCGATCAGATTCTCGGCAAGCATGAAGCCGACCCCTTCGTGATCGACCAGCGGCTTGCCGAACGCGTGGCGGCGGCAGGCATAGTCGGTCGCGATCTCGTTCGCGCGGTCGCAGGCACCCAGCCACCGCATGCAATGGGTAAGCCGTGCGGGCGCCAGCCGAACTTGCGCGAGCTTGAAGCCGTCTCCCGGATTGCCAAGCATCTGGTCGGCCGGGATGCGCAGGTTTGTGACAGCGACAACCGAATGACCGCCCGGCATGGAACTGTCGATCGTATCGAGCACGCGTTCGATCGTGATCGCAGGATCGGGCAGGTCGACCAGGAACATCGTCGCACCTTCGTCGGCTTTCGCCATCACGATGCCGACCTTGGCACCGTCGGCGCCCGTGATGAACGCCTTGCGACCATTGACGACCCAGTGGTTTCCATCGCGCGTTGCGGTCGTGAGCATCATCGACGGATCCGAGCCGGCGCCACCATCGGCCGCTGGCTCCGTCATGAAGAAGGCGGATCGCGCCGTTCCGTCCACCAGCGGCGAGAGGAAGCGCGTCTTTTGCTCGGTGCTGGCGACCTTGCCGAGCAGATACATGTTGCCCTCGTCGGGTGCCATGACGTTGACCGCCAATGGCCCGAGTGGCGACAACCCGGAAGCGCGCAGCACCTTAGCCGTATCTCTATGCGACAGGTGGCTGCCGTCGGAAAGAATATGCGGGGTCAGGACTCCGGCCGCACGCGCCAGATTGCGCAACTCCTGGACGAGTTCGTCCGAAGGACCGTGCGCGTTACGCCGGGGATCGTGTTCGTACGGCACCACCTGGTCGCGAACGAAGCCTGCCACGGCTGCGGCAATGGTGGTGCCGCTCATCGGGGTGCCATCCGGATCGCACCGTCCAGGCGGATCACGTCGCCGTTGAGCATGGGATTGGTTAGGATCGCTTCGACCAACGCGGCATATTCGTCTGGTTTCCCGAGCCTGCTAGGGTGCGGCACCTGCGTTCCCAGCGAATCCTGCGCCGCTTGTGGCAGGCCCATGAGCATCGGCGTCAGGAAGATCCCGGGGGCGATCGTCATCACCCGGATGCGATGCTGCGCAAGGTCGCGAGCGATGGGGAGCGTCATGCCGACGACGCCACCCTTCGAGGCGGCATAGGCTGCCTGGCCTACCTGTCCGTCATAGGCGGCCACCGAAGCGGTGTTGACGATCACGCCGCGTTCCTCACCGATCGGCTCGGCCGCGACCAGTCTCGCCGAGAAGCGGGCAATCATAGCGAAGGTGCCTATCAGGTTGATCTCGACGGCGCGGCGGAAGGCGTCGAGCGGATGCGGAACGTTTTCTTTGCCGACGGTCTTGATCGCGGGCGCTACGCCGGCACAATTGACCAATATCCGGGCGACGCCGTGGGCCTGCTCCGCCTCGGCGAGTGCAGCTTCGATGGCGGCGTCGTCCGTTACGTCGACGATCTCGGCGCGCCCGCCGATTGCTGTGGCGTGAGACTCTGCGGCGTCACGATCCCGATCTACGATCGTTACCCTGGCCCCTCTGGCCGCGAGCATCGCAGCGGTGGCGCCGCCTAGTCCGGATGCGCCACCGGTGACGATGGCGGCTATGTCGTTGATCTTCAAGACTGTCTCCTATTGTGCGGTGGATCCGCCATCGACGACCAGTTCGGAGCCCGTCATGTAACGCGATCCGTCTCCGGCCAAGAAGACAATGGCGTCGGCTATCTCGTCCGGCGAGGCCTTGCGCCCAAGCGGCGTGTCCGCCAGCAGCGCGCGCTGTCCTTCCTCCGACGCGTGCGCTCCCGCTGTCAGGGGCGTGGCGACGTGTCCGGGGTGAATGGAGTTGGCGCGTACCCCGTTGCCCAAGGCCGCGCATTCGAGTGCAGTGGCCTTGGTGAACATGCGAACGCCGCCCTTTGCCGCACAGTAAGCGCCGGTGTTGGCGGCGCCCGCGATGCCGCGGATCGACGACATATTGACGATCGCACCGCCCGTCGGCGACTTCGCAAGCAGGGGCAGAAGATATTTGGTGCTGAGAAAGATACTGTCGAGGTTGACGGCCATGACCATCCGCCAGTGATCGAGCGTCGTATCGGCGATGGAACGGAAGGTCCCGAAGCCGGCGTTGTTCACCAGGATTTCGAGATGCCCGATCTCATTGGCAATGGTCCGCGCCACGTCGATCCATCCGGCTTCGTCGGTGACGTCGAGCGTGACGGTGCGGTGCGCACCTGCCGGCAGGTCTTCCAGCGCGCTAGGCAAGGCGTCTGCTGTTCGATCGACGAGAATAACGGTCGCACCGTGTTCGGCCATGCGACGGGCGGTAGCGCGCCCGATGCCCGACGCTGCGCCGGTGACCAGGGCAACGCGGTTTTCCAATTCTCTCATCACGTCGATTGCCGGTCGTTCGTCATAGCCTGACATCCTTCTCGATTATCGCCGTCACGAATAATCGACCGTACGGTCGGTCGTCAACTGTTGTCAGCGTCCGGATGGTCGTTAAGAAGGGCGGTACACAGGCCGCACCAAGGCTCATCGGCTTCTGCTTGAAGGAGAAAGACGTGACTCGCGACGCCCCCGAAGACAATCCGCTGCTTTCAAGCGGGCGACTGCGCTCCAACGCGCCGAAGACCGTCGCGGGTTATGCGCGGTTTCGTAAGGTGGTCGAGGAGGACGGTGCGCTGCCGGCTTCGCTCAAGCGTCTGTTTGTCGCCGCGGCCGCTTGTACGAAAGGCTATGAGGCGATGGCTCGACGGGAATTGGCGCAGGCCGCGACCGCTGGGCTGACGAGCGAGCATGCCGCCGCGGCGATGACGATTTTGTCGAGTTCGCGAGGCGAGGGGGCGGCGCTCCGTTTCGCCGAAGTGCTGAGCGTGACCTATCCCGACGATGCCGTGATCGAGGCCGATGAGCAGCCGGTTGAGGTCGAGGAGGGAGACGCGGAAGGCAATTTCATCAAGTATTTCGGTACGGTGCCGCCATCGCTTCGGCTGTTGCTTGATCTCGTGCCCACCGGCGCCGACGCCTATTATCTCATGCGTGAGGGGACGCTGTCGGGGACCGCATTGGAGCCGGCTCATGCGGAACTCCTGCTCGTGACCGTGCTCGCCGCGGACTATAGTAACTGGGCGTCCGTTCACATCGATGGCGCACGAAAGGCGGGCGCGACCGAGGCCCAGATCGCCGAAGCCATCCTCTGCGCGGTCCCGGTCGCCGGGTTGTCGGCATGGGTGATCGGCGCAACCGCGATGGAAGCGCCAAAGGGCGGTTAACAGGCCAAGGCTGCTCGGATGCATGGACGCACGCGCTCGAACGGCATACGAACGACAACTGATAGACAACAGGATACGACACCGCATGCCGGCAAAGACGACCAAGGTTCGCACGGAAGCGCATGATGAGAAGCGTATTGCGATCATCGAGCATTGCGCCGGCCTGTTCGACAAAGTCGGGTATCACAATACGTCGATGCAGATGCTCGCGGACGAGGTCGGCATGGGAAAGCCGACCCTGTACCATTACTTCCCGAGCAAGATTTCCATTCTGTACGCGATCCACGATACGCATATCCAGGCCTTGCTTGCCGGGCTTACGGTGGAGGAGGGCTCCGATCCGGTACCGTCGCTACGCGCGGCGTGCGTCGGCATCCTGACTCAGATCGCCAACCACCCGGGCTATGTTCGTGCTTTCATGGACAATTACGGTGATCTGGAAGGGGAAATGCGCGATGCTATCCGCCAGGCAAGACGCGATTATTTCGCCCGCGTGAAGGGCTTGATCGAGGCCGGCATAGCGAGCGGCGAATTCCGCAGCGTCAATTCGACCATTACGACCTACGGCTTCCTGGGCATGTGCAACTGGGCGTATAAATGGTACCCGCCGCTGGCCCCGACACAGACGCCGGAGCAAGTCGCGGATGCGCTATGCCAACCCTTCTTCGACGGGCTCAAGACCAACCCATCGCAGGGGTAACGCGCCGGCGGCGATCCTGTTAGACCCCGTCCATGTACGACCGATCGCGACCTGATCCTCACCGTGTTTATGCTTGGACGGTGAGTCCCTCCACGCTGCCATGCTGATCGACGACAATATCCTCGACGCGGTACGGATACAGACGTCCGCAGACATACGTCCGGCTGCCGAGGCGCTGCGCGATGCGGTGAGCGAGCGCACCGGGCTACTCGTCAACATCACGCACAATATCGCCACCTCGACGCCGATGAAGGATGTGGACGGCCGCGTACTCGCCGGCGATGTCTTCACGCCGGGCGAGGCTGGGGCGTTATGGTGGGAAGTACCCCTGCTCGGACTGACGTCGCCTTTGCCCAAGGCGTGTCGGCTGGAGGGGGAACCGTTCTGGTGCAACAGAAGCGGCATTTATTCGCGGTCGCGCAATCGTGCGCTGGAAGCGCTCGACCTCTCCGATTTTGAGGCGCGGGCGTTCACGCGCGCGGCGATCGTGGCGCCGGTGCATCTCCCGTTCGGTCAGATCGGCGCTGCAAGCTTCGTCCATCATGATCATGACGTGGAGGACCTGAGCGCGATCTTCGGCGCGCATGACGAGGCACTGGCGCTGCTCGCGAGAATCTTCATCACCAGCTACGTCAAGGCGACAGAACATCCACGCGAGCAGCTAGCGGGAGTGGCCCTGACGAAGCGGGAGGTAGAGTGTCTGCGTTGGGCGGGGGCAGGCAAGACCAACGACGATATCGCGATCATCCTTGGCCTGAAGCGCACCACCATCCGCTTTCACATCCGCTCCGCCGCGCAGAAGCTCGATGCCGTCAATCGCGACCAGGCGCTGTTCAAGGCGGCGCAGCTCGGCTTTCTCGGCAAGGTGCGCTGACACAAAGGTCAGCGGCGTATCATAGGCAATGCCGCTAGTCTCTCGAACTAAGGAGAGAGATATGCTGGATGCACCGCAGAAAGATGCGCCCCTGATCGACGATCGCTTGCTTGTCCGCGATCGAGAGGGCGACGTCGCCTTGTTGGCGGGTCGCGATCGCATGACGGGCGCGATCGCCTTTCCGCTACCCGATGACGAGGACCGTTTTGAAACGGTAACCTTGCCCCGCGAAGGCCGTTTGTGGTCGTGGACGGTGCAGCGCTTCCGTCCCAAGTCGCCGCCCTATGCGGGGCCCGAAGCGTTCGAACCCTATGCGGTCGGCTATGTGGCTCTGGGTGAAGCATTGATCGTCGAGGGTCGGTTGACCGGCGCACCGATCGACCGGATCGCGATCGACATGCCGATGACGCTGGTGGCGCAGGCCTTTACGCGAATGGATGGCGAGGTTCGTACGACCTTCGCTTTCGCGCCAACGGGGATCGCGGCATGAGCGACGTCTTCATCGTCGGTGCTGGCATCCACCCGTTCGGCCGTACGCCGGGGCGCCGCGGCTTGCAGCAGGGGGCGTTCGCGGTGCGCGCGGCACTCGCCGAGGCGGGTCTTGCCTGGCCCGACGTGCAGTTCGCGTATGGTGGATCGGATGCTGCGGGCAAAGCCGACACGATGGTCTCCGATCTGGGACTGACCGGCTTGCAGTTCATCAACGTGTCGAACGGGTGCGCGACCGGCGGCTCGGCGATGTTCGGCGCGTATACGACGATCAAGTCAGGCGAATTCGACCTGGGTATCGCCGTCGGCTTCGACAAGCATCCGCGCGGTGCCTTCGATCCGAAGCCTGCCGATTGGGGCCTGCCCGAATGGTATGGCGAGACTGGCCTGATGCTGACCACGCAGTTCTTCGCGATGAAGATCCAGCGGTACATGGCAGCTTACGGCATTACGCCACCGACGCTCGCGGCGGTCGCCGAGAAGGCGTTCGCAAATGGTGCGCTGACCGAGCATGCATGGCGGCGCGAACCGGTCGATGCGGACATGATCCTGCAATCGACGATGGTGAGCGATCCACTGACCAAGTTCATGTTCTGCTCGCCCGGCGAAGGCGCGGTCGCTCTGATCTTTGCCAGTGGCAAGCGCGCACGCGAACTGGGATTGCCGATGGTGCGGCTTCGTGCGGCCGCGGTCCGAAGCCGACCGCCGGGGTCGTTCGAGGTCTTTTCGCCGGCGCTGGCAATCGATCGTGGGCCATCGCCCACCGAGATCGCCTCGCGCGCCGCATATGAGATGGCCGGGGTCGGTCCTGCCGATATCAGCGTCGCGCAGTTGCAGGATACCGAAAGCGGCGCAGAGATCATGCACATGGCCGAGAACGGTTTCTGCGCCGACGGCGAGCAGGAACGATGGCTAGCCGAGGGACGCACGCGGATCGGCGGTGCGCTGCCGGTCAACACCGATGGCGGTTGCCTCGCGTGCGGGGAGCCGGTCGGCGCCTCGGGGTTGCGGCAGGTGTACGAGAATTACCGCCAGCTGACCGGCCAGGCCGGCGCGCGGCAGGTGCCGGGCAGCCCCCGGTTGGGCTATAGTCACGTCTATGGCGCCCCCGGCGTCTCGGGCGTCGCGATCGTGGAGCGCGCGTGATGGATCTTTCGCTATCCCCGGAACAGCAGGCTTTCCGTACGGAGGTGCGGTCGTTTCTGCAGGACGCGCTGACGCCGGCGATGCGGCAGGGCGCAACCCTGACGTCGGGCGTGTTCGCCGAACCCGATGTGTATCTCGCGTGGCAGGCGGCGTTGAACGCCAAGGGCTGGCTTGTCTATTTCTGGCCTAAGGCAGCGGGTGGTCCGGGATGGGATGCCGTGCGCCGCTGGATATTCGAGACCGAATGCACGGCCGCGGGCGCACCGATCCTGCCCGGTATGGGACTGAAGCTGGTCGGGCCTGTCCTGTATACCTATGGCAGCGATGAGCAGCAGGAGCGGTTTCTGCCCGCATTGCGCAGCGGCGAGCACATCTGGGCGCAGGGCTTTTCGGAACCGGGGTCAGGCTCGGACCTCGCCTCGCTTCGCACGCGCGCGGTGCGCGAAGGCGACGATTATGTCGTTTCGGGTCAGAAGATCTGGACCACGCAGGCGCAATTCGCGAACTGGATGTTCGCGCTGGTACGCACCGACGCCACCGTCAAGGCGCAGCGCGGCATCTCGTTCCTGCTGATCGACATGGCATCGCCCGGTGTTACCGTCCGACCGATCCTGAGCGCATCGGGAGACCATGAACTCAACGAGGTCTTTCTCGAAGACGTCCGTGTCCCCGTCGCGAACCTGGTCGGCGAGGAAGGGCAGGGGTGGACGATCGCCAAGTTCCTGCTCGAGAACGAGCGCGGTGGTACCGGCTATGCGCTGCAACTGCTGGCCGATCTCGACCGTCTGACACGCGCCACGACGCTGACCGGCGAACTTGCGGATCGCGCCGTACGGCTGCGGCTGGAGGCGGAAGCGCTCGAGATGACCGAGTTGCGCACGTTGCTGGAGATCGAGCAGGGCAATCCACCGCATGCGCGTAGCCTCGCGGTGAAACTCATCGCCTCCGAAGTGCGCCAGGGGATCGAGGGTCTTGCGATCGACGCGTTCGGCATGGCGAGCTTGCAACTCCCCGCCGAACGCCCGTTCCACGCCGCCGACGCGCCCGCACTGGTCGGTCCGCCCGAGGCCAGCTTGGCCGCCGCACGCTATCTCAATGCGCGGGCGTGGTCGATCTTCGGCGGCACCAGCGAAATCCAGCTCACCATCATTGCCAAGGCCGCCGTCGGCCTCTGACCATCGAAGGACCATTTTCATGCCAGAAGCTTTCATCGTATCCGCGAAACGTACTCCCGGTGGCCGTCGCAATGGCAGGCTTGCAGGGATTCACCCTGCCGACCTGGGTGCGACGATACTCGACGCCATCATCGCCGAGACCGGTGTCGATCCAGCGACGATCGACGACGTCATCATCGGCTGCGTCAGCCAGATCGGCGAGCAGACCTTCGCACTTGGCCGTAACGTCGTCCTTGCGTCGTCACTGCCCGACAGCGTGCCTGCCGTTACGATCGATCGTCAATGCGGCAGCTCGCAGCAGGCGCTGCACTTCGCGGCTCAAGCGGTGATGTCTGGCACGCAGGATCTGGTGATCGCCGGCGGCGTCGAGAGCATGTCCCGCGTCCATATGGGATCGCCCGTGGCGCTGGCCGCCAAGGCCGGCATGGGTGGCAGTCCCTTCTCGGCGAAGATCCTGGAACGCTACGGCGTCGAGGGCTTCAGCCAGTTCACCGGTGCACAGATGATCGCCGACAAATACGGTTTCGACCGCGCTGCGATGGACGCCTATGCGCTGGAAAGCCACCGCAAGGCGGTAGCCGCTCGCGCGTCCGGCGCCTTCGCTGCCGAGATCGTTCCGGTCACGACGATCGATGTGGATGGCAAATCGGTCGTGCATGATCATGACGAGGGCGTACGTGCCGACGCGTCGCTCGAGTCGATCGGTTCGGTCAAGCTCTTGAGCGAGAAGGGCACCTTGTCCGCGGCGACCGCCAGCCAGATCTGCGACGGTGCCAGCGGTGTCCTCGTCGCCTCCGCCGAAGCGGTTCGGACGCATGGCCTGACGCCGCTCGCGCGCATCCACAACCTCACCGTGACGGCGGGCGATCCGGTCATCATGCTGGAGGAGCCTATCTCCGCGACCCGTCGTGCGCTGCAGCGTGCGGGCATGACGCTGGATCAGATCGACCTGTTCGAGGTGAACGAGGCATTCGCATCAATCCCGATGGCGTGGCTGTCCGCGCTCGGTGCCGATCCAGCACGGCTCAACGTGAATGGCGGTGCCATCGCCCTTGGCCATCCGCTGGGTGCGACGGGCACGAAGCTGATGGCGACTCTCGTTCATGCGCTGCATGCGCGCGGTGGGCGGTACGGTTTGCAGACGATGTGCGAGGGCGGGGGCATTGCCAACGTCACGATCGTGGAGCGGGTGTGACATGAACATCACCCCCAGCGAGGAACAGGTCCTGTTGCGCGATACCGTCGGCCGTTTTCTGGCGGATCGGACGGACTCCGCGACGGCGGGCGAGGGGCCGATCTTGCAGGACGACTGGCGTGCGCTGGGCGAACTGGGACTGTTCGGCTTCCTGTTGCCCGAAGCAGCGGGTGGCCTGGGCGGCGGTCCGCAGGACGTGATGATCGTTGCGGAAGAATTCGGTCGCGCGCTTGCGATCACGCCACTAGCCGAGGGGATCGTCGGCGCCGCGGATGCGATCGCCCGTGGGGGCGACGCCGCGGCGATCGAGACATGGGTAGCACCGGCGATGACGGGCGATCACGTGCTCGCCGTCGCGGTGGCCGATGTCTCGAACGATGGCCCGCGGCTGACGGGACGTGCGGATTTTGTATTGTCCGCAGTCGATGCAGCCGCACTGGTCGTGATAGGCGACGGTGCGACCTGGCTCGTCGAACGCGACGCCGAGGGGCTTTCGATCGACCCGGTGCGGCTGATCGACGGATCGGCTGCCGGCATGATGCGGTTTGACGGCACGCCCGCTCTGGCCCTGACGCAAGGGGACGGCGATACGACCCTGGCAATGATTCGCCTTTGCCACGTGGCCGAATTGGTGGGGGCAATGTCCACGCTGTACGAGCAGACCGTGGAGTATGTGCGCCAGCGCCAGCAGTTCGGCGTCGCGATCGGCACCTTTCAGGTCGTTCAGCACAAGTTGGCGCGGATGTTCGTCGCGCTTGAACAGGCGCGATCGCTCATGCTGAAAGCGGCGATCGTCGACCGCGATGATGCCGGGTTCGTGCGTGGCGTGCTGGGCGCCAAGGCCTATGTCGCGGACGCCGCACAGCGGCTTGCCGAGGAGGCGGTGCACCTTCACGGCGGCATGGGCGTGACCGACGAACTTCCAGTCGGACGCGGCCTGCGCCGGGTCATTCTATTGGCACGTGTATTCGGCAGTGCCAGTGAGGCGCGCGTGGCGCTCGCGGCGTGACGTTCAACCGCAAATGGACTTTGGCCAAGCGGCCCGACGGGCGCGTCGCGACGAGCGATTTTGCCATGCTGACCGAGCCGTTCACGCCTCCCGCGCTGGACGAAGGCGAAGTGTTGGTCCGCAACCATATCTTCGCTGTGGCTCCGACGATCCGCAACTGGCTGAACGCCGGCCCCGCAAGCTATCGCGGCTCGATCCCGATCGGCGGCACGATCGCCGGCATGACAGCCTGTGAGGTCGTGCAGTCGAGCCATCCGGATCATCCCGTTGGCACCCGGATGGTCGCGATGGCGCGGTGGGAGGACTGGAGCGTGCTGCGTCCGGATACAGCGCCCGTTCCGCCGTTTCCGATACCTGCCGACGTGACACTCATCGAGGCGCTTGGCCTGTATTCACCGAACAGCCTGACGGCCTATTTCGGGTTGCTGGACATCGGACGGCCTCTGGCGGGCGAAACCGTCGTCGTGTCAGGCGCGGCAGGATCGGTTGGCTCGCTGGTGTGCCAGATCGCGGGGATAGTAGGCTGTCGCGTGATCGGTATCGCAGGGGGTCCCGACAAATGTCGCAAGCTGGTCGAAGAACTCGGTGCGACGGCAGCGATCGACTATCGCAACGATGACGTTCCGGCCCGCTTGGCTGAACTGTGCCCCGGCGGCATCGACGTGTTCTTCGACAATGTCGGTGGCGAGCAACTCGAGGCTGCGGCGAACGCGATGGCCGATTTTGGCCGTATCGTCTTGTGTGGGCAAATATCATCCTACGACCGGGCGGGCGGCGCTCCAGGGCCGCGAGACATGATGAAGCTGGTCTATGGCCGCATTCGCATGGAAGGGTTCGTAGTCGGTGATTTCGTCGGTCGCGCTGCTGTTGCGCGCGCGAAGTTGCGGGATTGGGCTGACGAGGGCCGGCTCACCGTCCGCGTCGACCAGCGCGCCGGGTTCGAGCGTCTGCCCGAAGCGTTCGTCGCACTGTTTGACGGAGGTAATGACGGGACGCTGCTGGTCACGGCGTGACGCGTCAGCCCGCGGTCTGGCCGCCGTCGATCGTCACCTCCGCACCCGTGATATAGGCGGCGGCGTCGCTTGCGAGAAAGACGATAGCGTCGGCGACTTCCTCCGCAGTCCCCGCGCGACCGAGCGGGATGTCCGCCAATCGCCTGGCAGACGCAGCGGGATCGTTGAATACCGCACGCGATAGCGGGGTGTCGATCAGGCCGGGATTGACCGTATTGACGCGCACGCCGTTGCCGAGCGCCGCGAACTCCAACGCGGCCGCCTTGCCGAACATGCGCGCCGCACCTTTTGCCGCGCTATACGAACCCGATCCCGGCCCCGAAGTCATGCCCCGGATCGACGCGACGTTGACGATCGCACCGGATCCCGACGCGGCAAGCATCGGCAGCACCGCGCGCGTGCCGAGGAACAGTGCGTCGACATTGACCGCGCGGATCTCGCGCCACTCGGCAAGGCTGGTATCGGCGAGCATACGGAAATGACCCCGCCCGGCGTTGTTGATCAGGACGTCCAACCCGCCGGCCGTGGCGATGCGACTGGCGGCGTCCGCCCAGTCATCTTCGTTCGTGACGTCGAGCACGATGGCACGATCGCGGCGGGCAAGGGGGAGATCACCGCACGCAGACGCGAGCGCGCGTTCGTCTCGGTCGGCGAGCCATACATCGGCCCCGTGCTCGAGGAAGCGACCCGCGGTAGCGAGGCCGATACCCATTGCCGCACCGGATATCAGTACAGAGCGGCCGACGAAGCTCATCCCGCCGACGTGACCGCCAATCCGGCATCCTTGCGGCTCATGTCGACGATGCTCTCGAAATGGGGGTTCGTCCGGGACAGGATCGCATCGGCACGCGCGCGGATTGCGGGATCGAACGCGTCGGTCGTCGTCGCGTAGAAGCGGTTTTGTCGGATCGCGTCGAAGGCGATGGTGGCGGTCTGTTCGGCAGTAAGTGCGCCGCGATAGAGATCGTCGCGCATCGCTTCCAGAGCGGCGGACTCGCTGGGCGGACCATCTGGCCCCGCCAACGCTTGCGGACGAGACCGCTCGGCATCGTAGATCCGCGTCGCTACCAGGCCGGGCAGAAGCAGCGTGACACCGATCGCAGCCTCCATTTCCTGCAAGCCCGCATACAGGGCCTCGGTCGCGCGGACCACGGCGTGCTTCGCCGCGCCATAACAGGCCGATCCCGACCCGCTGACCAGCCCGGCGACCGACGCCGTGTTCATGATATGCGCAGGCGCTTCCGCCGCCAATAGACGGGGCACGAACACGCGCATGCCGTTCAATACGCCCCCCAAATTAACGCCGAGCGACCATTGCCAGTCGTTTTCGGTATATTCCCACACACGTCGATGACGCCCACCAGGCACGATCCCGGCGTTGTTGCAGAGCACGCCGACACGGCCGAACCGGGCCTCCGCAGCATCGGCGAGCGCGGTGACGTCGGCTTCGGACGACACGTCGCAACGCAGCGCGATCGCACGATCGACTCCGATCTCGTCGGCGACCGCCTGCGCCTCTTCGACCGCGATATCCGCGAGCACGACGTTCATGCCCAATGTCGCTGCATGGCGCGCAAGTGCAGCGCCGATTCCGCTGCCGCCACCCGTAATGACAGCACAGCCGTTCGACCAATCGCTCATTTTGCCAAATCCTTTTTGTAATAGCGGGCGGCGAGAAGGAAGCATGACCCTGCGAAGATTCCGACGAAGGACATCGCCGCCATCGCATAGCGCAACGACTGGTCGCCCATGCCGATGACGTCGCTCAGGACGCCCGTCAGCCATGGTCCAAGACCGAGCCCGATGAGATTGACCGACAGCAACAGGATCGACGACGTGAATGCCCGCATCGATGCCGGCACCAGCGTCTGGGTCATCGCGATGATCGGCGCGTAGTAGAAGAACAGCAGCATGACCGTCATCGCGCACGCGATCAGCGATACCGTGGTCGATGGCGACAACAGCTGGACGAGTGCGGCAGGCGTGACCGCGATCAGAGCAATCCCGGTCAATACCGGCCGGAGATGAGGCTTGTCGGCCCCGATACGATCGGTCAGCCACCCTCCCAGGAAAATACCGATTGCGCCGCCAAGACCTGTCATCAGCGACAGCGCAGTTGCGACGTCACCAAGCGCCATGCCGTGCAGCCGCGTATAGAATGGCGCATTCCAGTTGAGCGCAACGCTGAGCACGACGTTGTTCAGCGCGCCACCGGCGAACAGCAGCAAAAGGCTCGGCCGTCGCGCCATCAGCGCCAGCCCGTCGCGCCACGGCATGGCGTCGGGGGCGGGCCCGGCATCGTAGCGCCCGCGAACCGGTTCCCGGAGCATCATCAGGACGATCGGTGCCAGCACGACGCCGATCCCTCCGATAATCCACAAAGCGGCCCGCCAGTCGATCGCCTGGGCGAGCCAGCCGCCCGACAGATACCCCAGCATGACCCCAATCGGGAGTGCGAGCCCCCAGATACCGAGCGCCGTCGCCCGGCGCTCCGGCGGATAATAGTCGGCAATCATCGAATGGCTTGCGGGAATGCTGCCTGCCTCTCCCAGCGCCACGCCAATGCGAAAGAAAACTAGCATGGCAAAGCTGCCAGCGAACCCGCTTACCGCAGTCATCGCGCTCCACAGCAACAACGATCCCGCAATCACGATCCTGCGACTGTACCGATCGGCCAGCCGCGCGATCGGCACGCCGAGCGTGGAATAGAACAGGGCGAACGTCAGCCCGGTCAACGCGCCGAGCTGAGCATCGCTGAGGGACAGGTCGCGCTTGATCGGCACCTGCAAGATCGAGATCACCGTCCGATCGAGATAGTTGAACACCGACACCACGATCAGCACCAACAATGCGATCCGTCGTGATGCCGTCGTCGGGGTATCTGCGGCCTGTCCCATCATATCATTTCCCATATCGTATCGTCAGGGTCGCACCGATCGTTCGCGGTGCGCCGACGGTGATCCGTTCAACGTCAAGGTTGCCCAAGCCACCTGCAGCGGCAACTTCGGCGCGCGACACATGATAGAAGTTATACTGGAGACCGTTGGTGGCATATTGCTTGTCAAACAGATTGCGCGCCCAGACACGGATATCCCAGTCGGCGGCGGCCGGTTTGAAAGTCAAAGAAGTATTGGCAACATTCTTGCGCTCGGTCAGTCGTACTGCGGGCTGGCCAAGTCCGGTTGAGGTAACCTGAAACGGGCTGGCGAACTTCGTATCAAAGTGAAAGATCACCGAAGCGCCGCTCGCAAGATCGGCAGTATAATCGAGAAGGGCAGTGAAATCATGCTTCGGCGTGAATGGAGCCTGGTTCCCGGTACAATTCAAACCTGCTGCAGTGCATCCGGCGAAACTTGCATAAAAAGCGTCGGTGTAAGCATAATTGGCGCCAATCGACAGGTTGGACGTCGGACGTACCACTGCCTCGACCTCGACGCCGCGAGACCGAAGCTTCCCTGCATTCGAGTCTTGAAACACGCCGTCCACCTGTGACCGCACTTGGAGATTGGCCGTGTCGGCGTGGAAGGCAGCGATATTGATGGTGAGCGCACGATTGAAGAGATCGGTCTTTGTGCCGACCTCATAGCTCCACGTCGTTTGGGCGCGCAGCGGAGTAGCAGCAGCCAGCGGCGTTCGGACGTTGAACGACCAGCCGCCACCCTGAAAGCCCCGCGACGCCGATGCGTAAAACAGGCTGCCACGGAATGGGTGATACTCCGCGATGACGCGCGGGGTCCAACCTTTCCAGCTGTCGACCGCATCGTCATTGGCCGGCAGTTGCTGGAAGTAAGGACCGCCCTGGAACGGAGACGATCCGATATGCTGCGTGTAGCCCGTTTTGCGCTCGTAGCTGTAACGAAGGCCGGCGGTCAGCGACAATTTGTCCGTGAACTTGTATTTTCCCTCGGCATACGGTCCGAAGCTGCGATTCTCGATCTGTCCCTCGAACGTCTGACCTGGCGTATATCGACCCGCATTGAGGACCGAGAAGAAGAGGTTCGGATCGCGACCGTCGAAACCGAACGTGATCTTGTGGTTCAAGTCCTCATAGCCGAAATATGCGCCCGCGACGAAATCGAAGGGGCCGCCAAGGTCTGATGTGAACCGGAATTCCTGACTTACCTGCCACTCGTCGTTCGTGTTGAGTGAAGGAAAGTTGACGGGGTTCGGGCCTCCATCGGCGTCTTCGGCAAGCCTCGACTTCAGGTATCGGTATCCCGTGATCGAACTGATCTGTCCGATGGCGGTCTCGTAACTCGCATTGAGCAACGCGGTGCCGATCGTACGCCGCGTGAACCCATCGTCATCGAGAAGCACTTTGTGAAGATTGCCGTTCGTTCGTTCTTGTACCGATGCCGCCAGGGCGCCGTCGCCGACTATGGTAGGGCCATCGCCGGACCCAACGCGGCGTAGGTAGGAGCCGCTCGCGACGATGTTCCATTTCTCGTTGGGCCGCCAGCGAACAGACGCCCGATAGGAAGATACCTTGTTATTCGCGAGGTAGTTGTCGGTGATCAAATTGTGCTGATATCCGCCAACCGACTTCACGCTGTAAGCGAAACGTCCGGCGAGAGTTTCCGATATCGGTACGTTGATGAATCCGTCAGCCTCCAACCCGCCGCGTCCGCCTTTATAGGTCACTCCAGTCAACGTCGCGCGGCCGCTGCTGACGCCAATCTCGGCCATGTTGTTGGTGACTACGAGTGCGCCGCCCACGGCATTGCGACCGAAGGTCGTTCCTTGCGGTCCGCGAAGTATCGACACCTGGGAGACGTCATAGAGATTGGCGTCGAACGACGCGAGCGTCCCGTAGAATATGTCGTCGATATACACCCCGACCGGACTTTCCAGACCGGGTGAATCGTTGATGGTACCCTGACCTCGGATTTGTACCGTAACGACCGATGTACCTTTGACCGGTACGAAGGTGGGGCCAGGTGCGATCTTCACGATCTCGGCGAAATTGTCGACCTTGCGAGCCTGAATTTGCTCTTCCCCCAGCGCGCTGACGGCGATCGGTACATTCTGGAGACGTTCGGACCGCCGCGTCGCGGTGACGATGATGTCGCCGGCGATGCCAGTTGCCGCTGTTGCCTGCGGCGTCGGTACCGCGTCCGTCACGCTGCCGGCCGGGGGGGCTGGCGTAGTCGGAATAACGGGTTCCTGTTCCCCGGGCGTCGTGGTGCCGGCGGCTTGGGAATAAGCCGTCATCGGAGTAAGCAGGGCCAGCGTCGAAACACCTAGCGCCAACGGAATCATCGATCGCGTCATATAATCCTCTCCTTTATATCGTCCGATCTGTTGTCGGATCTGATGGTCGCTTGTTTCGCTCCGTAGTCAGATGGTCGCTGTGACCCGACGGTAGGTTTCGGGCCGCGAAAGGAAGGTCAGCCTGCGCCGGCCTCGCGCGCTGAGTGCCATGCGGCCAAGGCGAGGGGACGGATCCGCTGGATGATTTCGCCTGCATTGGCGGCGGTCTGCACACCGTCTCGCGCGCGCCCGGCGATGCCCTGCAAGATGGCCGCAACCCGGAACAGGTTGAACGCGGTGTAGAAGGGATGCGTGGGGTCGACGTCGAACCCTGTGCGTTCGCAATACGTCCGGGCATAAGCCTCGGGCGTCGGGATACCGAGGGCCGTCAGGTCGGCGCCGCGCAACGTTCCGCGGACATCAACCCCCTCGGGGCGAAACCACTCCATCATGTGATAGGTCAGGTCCCCGAGCGGATCCCCCAACGTCGACAGTTCCCAGTCGATCACCGCCGCGACGCGGGGTTCGGTCGGGTGGATCAGCAAATTGTGGAACGAATAGTCGCCGTGGATGATCGTCGTGCGTTCGTCGCTTGGCGGAATGGCCCCTGGCAGCCACTCGGCCAGCCAGTCCATTTCCGGTATATCGACCGTCCGTGACGCCTCGTATTGGCGCGTCCAGCGTGAGATTTGACGGACGAAATAATTTCCCGGGCGACCATAGTCGGCAAGACCGAGCGCCGCATAATCAACGCGATGAAGTCGGGCGAGCGTGTCGTTTGCGGAATCATACACCGCCGCGCGCTCGGCCGGGGACAATTGCGGCATGCGGGGGTCCCAGAAGCCGCGGCCGGGTACATGTCGCATGACGTAGAACATTGTGCCGATGACATCGAGGTCCTCGCACAGCACCAGCGGTTCGGGAACGGGCAGCCCCGCTTCGAACAGCGCGCGCGTAATGCGATATTCGCGATCCACCGCATGCGCCGACGCGAGCAGGACGCCAGCCGGCTTCCGGCGCAATACATATTTGGCATCCGGAGTCGTCAGCAGGAATGTCGGATTGGACTGGCCGCCCTGAAACTGATCGACGGCCATGGGACCAGAAAACCCAGGTACTGCCCCAACGAGGTAACGCTCCAGCGTCGCCTCGTCGAACTGGGTACCAGGCACGACTGCTTCGGTCTGGCCGATCGTTGCAGCGGGAGCACTCATGCCGCCAACTCCCCACGGTACTTGTCGAATTCCATGCGTGCGAGCTGACGTTCGTGCACTTCGTCGGGGCCGTCGGTCAGACGGACGATGCGGGTGTTCGCCCACAACTCGGCCAATCCGAAATCGTCACTGACGCCTCCACCGCCATGCGCCTGAATGGCATCGTCGACGATTTGCTGCGCCATGCGGGGCGCGGCGATCTTGATCATCGCGATTTCCGCGCGGGCGGCCTTGTTGCCCACGGTGTCCATCATGTCGGCCGCCTTCAGGCATAGGAGGCGCGTCATCTCGATCTCGCAACGCGCGCGCGCGATCCGCTCTTCCCACACCGAATGTTCGGCGATAGCCTTGCCGAACGTATGGCGGGTCAGGAGTCGCCGGCACATCTTTTCGAGCGCCACCTCCATCGTCGCAATGTTGCGCATGGTATGATGGATTCGGCCGGGCCCGAGGCGGCCCTGCGCGATCTCGAAGCCGCGTCCCTCGCCGAGCAGCATGTTGTCGACGGGCACGCGAACGTCCTCGAGCAATACCTCGAAATGGCCGTGCGGCGCGTGATCGTAACCGAATACGGGCAGGTGGCGCAGCAAGGTCACGCCCGGCGTGTCGCGCGGCACCAGGATCATCGATTGCTGTTTATAGGCCGCCGCGTCGGGGTCGGTCTTGCCCATGAGAATGAAGAAGTCGCACTTGGGATGGCCCGCACCGGACGACCACCATTTACGGCCGTTGATGACATACTCATCGCCATCGCGGCGGATCGCGGTCTGTATGTTGCGCGCGTCGGACGAGGCGACGGCGGGTTCGGTCATCAGGAACGCAGACCGCGTGATCCCGTCACGCAGCGGCACCATGAAACGTGCCTTTTGTGCAGGCGTACCATACCGGTGAAGCACCTCGAAATTGCCGGTGTCGGGCGCCATGCAATTGAAGACTTCGCTCGCGAATGACACGCGACCCATCAGCTCCGCGATCGGGGCATAATCGAGGTTCGTCAGCCCGGGACTGGTGAAGAATTCGTCGTCATGCTCCGAAGGGGGCATAAAGAAATTCCACAATCCTTCGTCGCGGGCTTTGGCTTTAAGCTCTTCGAATATTGGCGGAATATCGTTCCAGCGATCGATTTTCGCGGCTTGCTCGTGATAAACAGGAACGGCAGGAATGATATGCTCGTCCATGAATGCGCGGACACGGCCCATCCAGGCCTGCGATCGATCCGAATGCTCGAAATTCATGCGGCTACCCCTGCCTAACAACTAAATCATCACTCAATCGACCGGTCGGTCGTGTACTGATAAAGCTATTCGACCGACCGGTCGGCTGTCAACCGGTCTTGTGGCGCCTGGGGCGGAACATGGACGCGCAAAATCGCCGGGTTCGGCAGATATCGATTAGTGAAATCCATTGACCAATTAGACAGGCGACCGTCCGGTCGGACGGTGCTTAGACACTGACGTTGGAGTATCGGTTCGGCAGGATGGTAATCGCGACCACCGGACCGCCAACCAAGAAAAAAGATTGACGCCCGACCGGACGGTCGACACAATTGGCGGCGAGAGAGGATAGTGCTGATGAGTTCGTCGAACGGGCTGGAAGACGCGGTATTGCTGCGGTCTCACGCCCCTTACACGCTGGCTGGGTATGCGGCCTTTCGCGACGTCATCGATCGGGACGGAGCCGTTCCGGCGCGGTTGAAGGCGTTGTTCGTCGCGGTCACGGCGATCGATCGGCGCTATCCCGATCTTGCTCGCCGCGAACTCGTTCGTGGCGTGGGTCTGGGTCTCACCGTGACGGAGGCGACTGCCGGAATCATCGTCTTGAGCAGCCTGCGCGGTGAAGGTGCGGCGCTGGAATTCGCCGAACTAGTGACCAAGACGATGGCGTTGGGCGAGTTACCGAAACCACAACCGTTACCCGACGCCGCACCTGGCGAAGCAGTCGCCAATTTCGAGGCGTATTTCGGGACGATTCCGCCGCCGCTGGCCCAGTTGCTGCGGCTCGTGCCGCGGGCCGCGGACGCATATTATCTCATGCGTCGCGGCAGCATCCACGCGAACCCGCTGTCGCCCAAGTATGGCGAACTGCTGCTGCTGGCGATCCTCGCGGCCGGGTATAGCCCGATGGCGGCAACGCATGTTCGCGGTGCCCGCCGGGCGGGCGCCAGCGACGAGGAAATCGCCGAAGCGGTGCTCTGCGCGATCCCCGCAGCAGGGGTTGCCGCCTGGATGGCCGTTGGCGCGCTGCTGGAACCGGCAGCGGACTGAACTTTCTACAAGTATTTCCATCACTAAAAACGGAGAGCGACATGGAACTCGAAAAAGACGTCATCCAGTATGAACTGGCGGATAATGGTATCTGCACGATTTGGCTGAACCGGCCTCACAAGCGGAACTGCGTCAGCCCCCAGCTGCTGCGCGAACTCGAGGTCGCGGTCGATCGCGCTGCTGCCGACAAGAAGGCATTGGCCGTGGTGTTTCGCGGACGCGGCAACACGTTCTGCTCTGGTGCCGATCTGGACCAGCTGGTTGGTCCGGTGCTGCACGAGAGCACGGTCTCGCTGCAGCTCGCGATCGATTCGGCGCGGACCTACGACAAGATCTACAACATGTCGAAGCCGACCATCGCTGCAGTCGAAGGCTATGCCGTCGCGGGTGGCTTCGAATTGATGATCTCGTGCGATTTCGCACTGGCTGCATCGGAAGCGAAGATCGGCGATTTCCATATCCGCCGCGCGCTGTTCGGCGGTGCCGGACCGATTTATCGCCTGCCGCGCTACATCGGCATGCGCAAGTCCAAGGAACTGATGCTGACCGGCAAACTGCTGACCGGCGACGAGACGGTCGAGTGGAACCTGTGCAACGCGTCTGCACCCGCCGACAAGTTCGATGCTCTGATCGCCGACTTCTGCGCACCGCTGATCGACAAGAGCCCGTTCTGCATGTGGATGACCAAGATGGCGCTGAACCGCGGCATGGACGCGGACACGAACACGCTCATCACGCTTGAGACGATGACCTGCAACGTCGTCCACCATTCCGCCGATGCGAAGGAAGGCGTCGCCGCGTTCCTAGAGAAGCGCAAGCCGGTCTGGACGGGCAACTAAGGTGACGAAGGTCAGCATGGTCGTGCTCGCAAGCCGTCCCGAGGACTGGACGCAGGCGCGTTTCACCGAGTGGTGGCGCGGGCCCCATGCCGGTGCCGCCCGGGTACTGCCTGGTCTCGTCGCGTATCGCCACGGCGTCGTGACGAAGGACTATGACAGTCCCGAAACGCCGGGATGGGACGGGCACGCCGTGCTGACCTTCGCTGATCAGGCGGCGCTCGACGTCGCCTTCGCCTCGCCCGAATGGAAGGCGGCGACTGCCCAGACCCGGGGGATGGGCGGTCGGCGGATCATCCTGATCACCGAGGAGGTCGATCTGCTGGAAGCGCAGGTTCAGTCGAAGGAGTATGGAGATGAGTGAACTCTCTCCTGGCTTTTTGGCTCAAGGCTTTCGACTGGACGGCCAGCGTGCGCTCATCACGGGCGGACGCGGCGCACTGGCAGAGGCGATGGCCGCGACCTTGGCGGATCTGGGCTGCGCCGTAGCACTCGCCTCCCGCAACGGCGACGAATGTGTTGCGTTAGCCGACACGATCACCGAGCGCTTTGGCACGCAGGCGATCGGACTGTCCTGCGATATCTCGGATGAGGACTCCGTCGAGGCCGCCGTGACCGAGACGATCGCTCGACTTGGCGGTCTCGATATCCTCGTCAACAATGCCGGTGCCTCGTGGTGGGGGCTCCCACAGGACATTCCGCTCAAGGGCTGGCGCAAGGTCATGGAGGTGAACGTCACCGGCACGTTCCTCGCTTGTCGGCATGCGGCACGGCACATGATCGCGCATGGCGGTGGTGCGATCGTCAACATCGCCTCGGTCGGCGCCTTCATCTCCTACCGCCCAGCGGATGGCCAGGTCGTGCCGTACACCACGAGCAAGGCGGCTATCGTCCACCTGACGAGTGATCTGGCTGCGCAATGGGCTGAACACGGCATACGCGTGAATGCGATCGCGCCCGGATCGATCGAGACCGGAATGACAGAGACGCTTGATGCCGCGATTCAGGACAAGACCCGGGCACGCATCCTGATGGGGCGCTTCGGACGCCCCGACGAAGTCTCAGGTACGCTGGCCCTGCTTGCCTCCCAGGCCGGCAGTTTCATTACCGGCCAGACTTTCCTCGTGGACGGAGGGCAATCCCTTGGCTGACCTGAGCGCGGATGGACTTGTCTGGTCGGACGACCGGCTGTGGCCGCAGTTCGTGGCGAGGGCCGACGAAGATCCAGCCGCGACGGCTCTGGTCGAGTGCCATGATCGACGATGGACCCGGGGTGAGCTTCGTGCCGAGGCGGAAGCCCTGCAGGTCCGTCTGTGTGCAGCGGGTGTCGGCGCAGGATCGCGCGTGCTGGTCGCCGGGCACAAGCGCGCGAGCACCTTAGTCGTGGCGCTCGCCGTATCGGCGTGCGAGGCGATCTTCTGCCCCTATTCGCCAAAATTGTCCGAAGCCGACCGCACGATGCTAGAGAGCCGGCTTGGCCACGCCGCGCATATCGTCGTGGATACCGACGACGCGATCCGCATCGATCCCGCTCCTTCGACAGTCCGCTCCAATGATTTTCGCAACCGCGACGCCGCGCTGATCGGGTTCACGTCCGGTACGACAGGCGTGCCCAAGGGCGTGATGCACGGGTCGACGGCGTTGAACTACGCGACACGTGCCTGCGCTGCCAATGCCGGCCTGAAGCCAGGAGACTCGATCCTGGGGATCGTACCGCTCGACAGCGCGCCGGGCTTCACGTTCACCGCGCATTTCGCCCTGTCGCTTGGCCACCACCTCGTGCTGATCGATCCATGGGATCCCGTGACAGCGATGCGACGTGCGACCGTTCATGGCTGCGGCTGGGCGATCATGGTGCCGACGCACCTGTATACGATGGTGGAAGCAACGAAGACGGGCGCGTGGTCGGGGCGATTGCCGCTACGCGCGGTGGCCGTTGGCGGTAGTGCGATGACGCCTGAATTGATCGCCGATGCCGATACTCTGCTGGGCCTGAAAGCACTGCGTATGTTCGGCATGTCGGAATGCATGGGACATTGTTCGACAGTGCCGGCAGACACGCTCGTGCGGCGTCAATCGACCGATGGGCGACCCTTCCCGGGAACGCTCGAGGAAGCCTTCGATCTGCACGGTCGCTCGCTGCCACGCGGTGAGCGTGGACAGGCGGGCGTGCGCGGACCGTCGCTGTTCCTGGGCTATGCCGAGGATCTGGGAGCCGGACAGGAGCGGATGACGCCCGACGGCTATTACCTGACCGGCGACGAGATCGTGCGCGACGATGAGGGCTATGTCCGGGTGGTGGGTCGGATCAAGGACCAGATCATTCGCGGCGGTCTGAACATCGACCCCGCCGAGATCGAAGCCGCACTGCTGCGCCACCCGGCGCTCGCCGAGGTGGCAGTGGTCGGCGTTCCCGAACGCAAGCTTGGCGAGCAGGCTTGCGCAGTCTGTCGGATACGCGATGGGGCGTCGCCGATCAGTTTCGACGAGATGATCGCGCATCTCCAACGCGAAGGAATGTCGCGTAAGAAATGGCCGGAACATCTGGTCCTGGTCGATGAGATGGCGATCGGCGCGACCGGAAAGCTCGATAAGAAGGCCATGGCCGCGCGTGCGGTTGCGGCACTGGTGTCGGCATGATTGGATTTTCGTTCGACCTGACCGGGCGGGTCGCGCTGGTCACCGGGGCCTCATCGGGACTGGGGCGTCGGTTTGCGACCATATTGGCGGCGAGCGGTGCGAAAGTGGTGATCGGTGCGCGGCGTGCCGAACTGCTCGACACGCTTGCGCAGGAGATAGCGGACAATGGCGGCGAAGCGCTGCCGCTGGCGATGGATGTCACCGACGAGGCCTCGATCATCGCGGCCTATGACGAAGCCGCAGCACGCTTCGGCCCGGTCGATACGGTCATTGCTAACGCTGGACTGAACGTAGCAGGCAGTTCTCTCGGGCTGGAGGCCGACGCCTTCGACCGGATCGTCGCGGTCAATCTGCGGGGCGTGTTCCTGACGGCACGCGAAGGTGCGCGGCGCATGGTGGCAGCCGGATCGCAGGACCGCGAACATGGTCGCATCACGATAATATCGTCAATCACTGCGCATCAACCGGGGGCGGGCATTGCCCCGTACAGCGCGACAAAGGCTGCCGTCGCCCAGATGGGGCGATCGCTGGCGAAGGATTGGGCACGCAAGGGCATCAACGTCAACGTGCTTTGCCCCGGCTATATTTCCACCGAAATGAACGAAACGCTTTGGGATCAGCCGGCGGGGCAGGGGCTGCTCGCGTCCTTTCCGCGAAAGCGCGTTATGGACAGCGACGCGCTTGACGCGATGATCCTGTATTTCTCGTCCGATTCGAGCCGGAACCTGACCGGTTCGGTGATGACGATCGACGACGGACAGACGCTTTGAAGGTTTGGCATACCAGGGTTGGTCGGTGCCAGATCGCATGTTGCGCCGCCGAACTGACGCTGGTCTTCCCGGCGAACCGCTACCGCGGCGCGGCAAGTTGCGGGTCGAGCACGTCATGACGAGGGTCTCCGATGCCAATCTGGGGACCACGCCAGTACGCCCGGGTTTCGAGCTTGACGAAGCCTCGTTGGACACGTGGATGCGCGCGAATGTTGCGGACTATCAGGGGCCGCTGATCGTCACGCAGTTTCGCGGTGGGCAATCCAATCCGACTTACCATCTGGCCACGCCGAAGCGACGTTACGTCCTGCGTCGCAAGCCGCCCGGGCCGTTGCTGAAGGGCGCTCACGCCGTCGACCGCGAAGCCCGGGTGCTGATCGCACTCGATCGTGCCGGCTTTCCAGTAGCGCACGTGCACGGATTGTCGGTGGACGACACGGTGATCGGCACGATGTTCTACGTCATGGACATGGTCGAAGGGCGCGTCGTCTGGGACGCGACCTTCCCTGACGTACCTGCCGAAGAGCGGGCTGCGTATTTCGATGCAATGAATGCGACGATGGCGCAGCTCCACGGGATCGATCCAGACGCGATCGGACTCGCCGACTATGGCAGGCCCGGCAATTATTTCGAACGTCAGATCACGCGTTGGTCGAGCCAGTATCTGTCCGACGATGCCGCAGGGCGGGACCCGTATATGGACCGGCTCGTCGAATGGCTGCCGGCGAACATTCCCCTCGACGACGATGCATCGTCCATCGTGCATGGCGACTTTCGCTGCGACAATCTGATCTTTCATCCCAGCGAACCCAGGATATTGGCGGTGCTCGATTGGGAATTGTCGACACTCGGGCATCCGGGAGCGGATTTCGCCTATCATGCCATGATGTACCGGATGCCGGCACATATCGTCGCCGGGCTTGGTGGTGTGGATCCAGCTTCGCTGCGGATCCCGTCCGAAGAGACGTATCTGCAGGCCTATTGTGCTCGGCGTGGCTTGGCTTCGATGCCCGGATACGACTTCTACATTGCGTTCAACTTCTTTCGCCTCGCCGCGATCTTCCACGGAATAAAAGGCCGCGTGCTGAACGGTACGGCGGCGTCTGCCGAGGCACGCCAGCGCGTCGCGGTGCTGCCCGAGTTGATGGCGCTGGCCTGGGCGCAGGCGGAGCGCGCGACGCGTCGCTGATATTTGGAGAGTTGCGTATGTCCGATCCTACCGCATTCTGCTGCGTTGCAGCGCTATGGGCGGTGTCAGCGCCCTCCGTGGCTCTTGCTCAGGTGCCCCCGCGACCGGTTCCCCCCGAACAGACGGCACAGCCTGCTACAACCAGCGCACTGCCAGACGACAGCGTCTTGCCCGCGCCCGATCGCTTCAAGCGGTTCGACGATCTTAGTCTGAAGGGTTGGGCAATCTCGTATCCCAAGGTTGCCGATACGATCCTCGCCGATCATCTGGGCGTTCGTGATGCGCTCGCCGATATCGGGATAGGCATTTCGCCGATCAATACGGCCAATTTCCAATATGATTTCTTGCAGAACGATCGCGGCTATCGTGGACCACAGCTTTATAACGGTCAGCGTGTAACGCGGACCAATACCACGGCCAGCCTCACCGCGACCTATGACCTCGGCCGTATTGGGCTCAAGGGTGGACAGATCGCGACGACATTGAGCATCGTCGACAACAGCTTTCCAGCAGTGAACGGTCCGAAGAAAATCCGGATCGGTCGTCTCCACTATTATCAGGATGTGATCGCCGGGGTGTTGGACTTCAAAGCGGGCTACATCGACAACACGCAGGAGTTCCTTGGGATCAACGTCGGTGGCAATCTGGCAACCGGAAACCTTGGACCGCAGGCGACGATCCCGTTCCAACTCGGTTTGAGTTATGGCGGGTTTGCCGCGCCCGGTATCAACGTCCGGGTACGATCCAAGGCCGGCTTCTACAACAAATTCGGTATTCAGCGCAGCTTGCCACCAGGGGGCGCGACAGCGGAAAACGCCGTAAACCCGGGAGGTTTTCGTTTCTCTCCGCCAGGTACTGGCGTCTTATTGATCGACGAAATCGGTTTCAATCGGGCATCGGCGCCCGGAACAAAATCTGCCTGGGTACGGTTTGGCGGCATTCATAACTCGACTCACTACACTCGCTTTTCCGACGGTGCACAAAAAGATAATTGGGCCGTTTTCGTCGCTGCCGATCGACAGCTGACGCAGACCGATCCGGCGAAACCCTTTCGCGGAATCTATGCCGGAGCGACATTCAACTACGCGCCACCGGAACAGAACTTCTTCACGCAATATTACGAAGGCCGCGTCTATGGCGTCGGTCTCATCAAAAGCCGTCCTTTCGATCTGGCGTCGTTGGTAACAACGTATAACGTGTATAGTCCGGAGGGACTGCGCGCTCGTGTCCCGACAAACCAATCATTCTACAAAGGTACCTGGGCTGCCACGGCCAGCTACGCCTATCGCGCTGCGGCGGGGATCTATATCCAGCCGGGCTTGGGAGTAACGGTGCATCCGATCTTCAGCCCAAGATTCGGGCCGGCGCTAAACGCCTACCTTAGCCTGATTACGTTGTTCTAGTTACTGACCTTATATACTTTCCGACCGGCCTGGTTGCGCTGAAATGATATCGTCAAAGCTTTGTGTATTGCCATCGTACTAGGATGCTAACGATCAAACTTTGGCAATATACACTATCATTTTAAAGATGAATGAGTGTCCGAAGTTGGAAAAGGGGCGAGGCCCCCTAAACGTCCGCTTTTGGGTCTTCGTCCCAGCATCAGCTGACACAGCATTTTGCAGAACCGGTCGCGACCCAAGCCATTGTCACAGCGCCATGGCGGCTGCTGGCTCAGCGTGGAGCCGTTCGATGTCGGCACGTGGAGGCGCTCCGAACAGTCGCCTGTATTCGCGGCTGAATTGCGATGGGCTCTCATAGCCGACGGCAAAGCCTGCCGTGCTTGCCGTGGCACCCTCCGCCAGCATCAGGCGTCTGGCCTCCTGCAACCGCAGCTGTTTTTGATACTCCAGCGGCGTCATGCGGGTAATCGCCTTGAAGTGCACGTGGAGCGAGGAGGAGCTCATGCCTGCCTCGGCTGCGACATCATCGATGCGGATCGGCGCGTCGAAACGCCGGCGGATTGCGGCGATCGCACGGCTGACCTGATTGAGATGGCTGCCAGCGGTTGCGACGTGACGAAGCATCGGACCGTGCGGCCCGGTGAGCAGACGATAGAGGATCTCGCGCTCGATCAGTGGTGCGAGCGCGCGGATCGTGTCGGGTCGGTCGAGCAGCCCGACCAGCCGGCATGCCGCGTCAATCAGGTCGGGATCGCCTGGGTAGACGCCGAGCACCGGCAAATCCGTACGGGCCATCCCGCCGCCTTCGCTTGCCATGAGATCGGCCAGCATCGCGGCATCGAGATCGATCTTACAGCAGAGATAAGGTCGTTCGGGGCTCGCATCGAGTACATGACCGATCAGTGGCAAGTCTACCGAGACCAAGAGGTAATGCGCCGCGTCATAGACGACGCTGTGCTCTCCAATCGATACCCGCTTCGACCCCTGGGCTGTCAGGCAAAGGGAGGCCTCATAGACAGCGGGCGTGGGGGTGCTCGGCGCATCGGCCCGGATCAGCGATACATGCGGCATCGCCGTGCTGCAAATGCCAGTGCCCACGACGTGTCGGTCGATGAGGGCGGAGAGTTCAGCGATCCGGTCCATGTCGACGGTCCTTCTCCTACTCGCGCGTCGTGGGCAAGCACCCGACGTTAACTCTGGAGGATCGTGCAAGCCATTCGGGGGATCGCTCTACCGCCCGACACGGGCGATGGCCCATCTGCGTCCCATCACCACAACGGAAGGGCTGCATCATGGCAGGGAATATTGACAAGGTCGTCCTCATCACCGGCGCGTCGAGTGGGATTGGCGAGGCAACTGCGCGCGAACTTGCTGCGGCCGGCGCCCGGCTGTTCATCGGCGCGCGTCGCGGAGAGCGTCTGAAGGCACTGGCGGAGGAACTGGGCGAGACCGTCGCTTGGCGCGAACTCGACGTCACCGACGGCATCGATTTCGACGCGTTCGCAGAGGCCGCTGAAGCGCGCTTCGGACGTGTTGACGTGCTGGTCAACAATGCGGGCGTGATGCCGCTCTCGCCGCTTGCTGCGCTGAAGCGCGACGAGTGGAAGCGGATGGTCGACGTCAACATCCACGGCGTCCTCAATGGCATCGCTGCGGTCCTGCCGCGGTTCGTGGTTCAGCGGAGCGGCCATGTCGTCAATGTCGCCTCGGTCGCGGCGCACATGGTGATGCCGACCGCTGCGGTTTATTGCGCCACCAAGCATGCTGTGCGCGCCATTACCGAGGGCCTGCGGCAGGAGCATGACGACGTCCGTTCGACGTTAATCTCGCCGGGCGTAGTTGCCACCGAGCTGGGTCATGACATCACCGATCCTGAGGTTGCGGCGGCACTGACCGGATGGCGGAAGAAGTCGCTGAGGCCGGATGCGATCGCGCGAGCCGTTCGCTATGCCATTGAGCAGCCGGAGGGTGTCGACATCAATGAGGTGATCGTACGCCCGACCGCAGCGGACATGTGAGTGCTTGGGCGTGCCGGTGCCGTAGCGGGCACGCCCCAAACGACGGGTTCGCCGATACGATCAGCTCGTCGGACCGCGATGAACGTATGTCCGGTTACGGGAAGCTACCAAATGGACCTGAGTGGCCGATTTTGGGTCGAATTGCTTTCCATCACGCGCTGAAATCAACAAGCGCGGCCGGCGAACCATAAGCCTCGTACGACATGATATTTTTTGCGAATCCCAATAGGTTAAACGTGCGCCTGCGCGCGCCCGTCTCAACGATCATGACAAAACCGTTATATTGCTAGTGACTCGCAACAGCATATGACATAGAGCCCTTCCGATAACGGGGGTTCAGTATGAGTTTTTCGAGTATATTGCTGGCAAGCGCAGCGTTTGTCGGGGCGCCTTTGCCAGCTCCAGCTGAGGAGCCAACGACCGTAGAAACGTCCACCGGATCGGACGACGCGCAGAAGTCCGACGAAATCATGGTCATCGGCAAAAGCTATGGTCGTGCGGTCGGCAAGACCGTGACGCCGCTCAAGGACACGCCGAACACCGTTACCGTGATCGATCGCGATCAGATCGAGGCGCAGAACCTGTTCACGCTGGAAGACGCTCTGACCGCGACCAATGGCATCACCGTCAATGGCGTTGGCAGCGAGGATCCGTCGTTCTTCTCGCGCGGGTTCGCGATCACCAATTACCTGATCGACGGCGTCCCGAGTTTTGCGTTCAACTTCCCGTCCGCCGTGCCGGACTTGTTCTTCTACGACCGGCTGGAAGTACTGCGCGGCCCGGCAGGTTTGTTCAGCGGTTCGGGCAATCCGGCGGGCAGCATTAACATGGTGCGAAAGCGACCGCTCGACGCGTTCAAGATGCAGGCTAGCGCCGGTGCCGGCAGCTACGACAATCTACGCTTCGAGCTCGACGTCTCGACGCCAATCGGCACCAAGGCGGGCTTGCGGTTCGGTGCAATGGCACAGGACCAGGACCAGTTCTTCGCAAATGCGCACCGCAACCGCATTGGCGGGTTTGCGGTCGGTTCGCTTGAGATCGGCGAGCGCACAACGCTGACGGTCGGCGGCTATTACGACCGTTTCCGTCCAGCGGTGCAGTCGGGCCTGCCCGGCATCATCGGTGGCGCGGACGGCAGCGACGGCAAGTTGCTCGACGTGAAGCGATCGACCTATCTCGGCGCCGACTGGAACCGGTTCAACGCCGAGACCTGGACCGGGTTCGCCGAACTCGCGCACAAGATCAGCGATCGCTGGACGTTGCGCGCGACCGGCCTGTTCACCGACGTCGATCGCGTCGACATCTACAGCTATATCGGCAACCAGCCGGTCACCGCGACCAATGGCTCGACCAGCCACATCGCCTATCGCGGCGACAGCAAGCAGCAGACGCGCTCGTTCGATTTCAACGGCATTGGCAGCTTCCCGCTGTTCGGGCGCGACCAGACGCTGATCCTCGGCACCGATTATCAGGCGAGTTCGGGCACGTCGTATTTCACGCGGTTGTCCAATTATGCGCGGATCGACGTGTACAACCCGGTGTCGCCGTTCGAGCCGCCCCTGAACCCGTATGGCGCCTCGCCCTATTATCCGGTGCAGGGGACGGGAGCGACCTGTCCCAGTTCCAGCACCACGATCACACCCGCGCCCACCAATTGCGTGCTGCAGGTCTATGGCGGTTCCTCGACCGACGTCGAGCAGTACGGCATCTACGGGCAGATGCGGCTGAGCCCGCTCGCCGGCCTGACGCTCATCGGTGGCGGGCGCGTGACATGGTGGGATACCACGACGACCACGTTGCTGACACCAAGCGGTGTCTTGCCACCGTCGACCCGCTACGGGATCGACAACCGCTTCACGCCCTATGCCGGTATTGTCTGGGACGTAACGTCGCAGCTCAATCTCTATGCGAGCTATGCCGACAGCTTCACGCCGCAGGCTGCACCGGTCGGCCGGGCACGTCCCGACGGGCAGCAGATCGAGCCGCTGGTCGGTGCGCAATATGAGGCGGGCACCAAGCTTTCGCTGATGAACGATCGCCTGCTGCTGTCCGCGGCGGCGTATGAGATCACACAGACCAACCGGTTGTTCAACGATCCCGACATTCAGACCGTCGTGCTTCAGACCGGCAAGGTCCGCTCGCGCGGTATCGAGGCCGAGGCGACCGGCGAGATCCTACCCGGCTGGCGGATCAATGGCGGCTATACCTACACCAAGACTAAGTATCTGGAGGACCAGACCACTGCGTTCGAGGGGCTGCCACTGGTGCCGATCGTGCCGAAGCACATGGTTAAGGCGTTCACCAACTACGCCCCGGTCGATGGGCCACTGGCAGGCGCGAGCCTTGGCGGCAGCGTGACGTGGTTCAGTTCGACCTATGGCGGCAATGCGGCGGTGTTCAACGCCGACGGTACGCTGCGCACCCGGTCCACCATCGTCCGCCAGCCAAGCTATGCGGTGCTCGACCTGCGCGCAGGCTATAAGTTCAACGAGCGGGTGGGTGTCTCGGTCAACGTCGCGAACGTACTCGACAAGAGCTATTACGCGCGCATCGCCGCCACCGGCCGCGGCAACTACTACGGCAGCCCGCGCACCGCGTTCGCGACGCTTCGGTACAGCTTCGAATGACGGCGGGCGATGCGCATGCCCGTGCGCGCTGGGCGCGGCGCGGCGACATCGCGCTGCGCGTCGTCGCCTCCGTGCCGCTCGCTTATGCAACTGCGAGCCTGTGGGCGATGGCGCTTGCGCGGCTGCTGCCGGGGGATCGTGCCGAGGCGACCGTCACCGCCGCGCTGATCGCGCTCGCCTTGTGCTCGCTTGCGGCGATGTGGGCGTTCGCGGCCCGTAGCGGTTGGCGCGCGATCTGGACACTCGGCCTCGCAGCGGCGGTTGCGGCCGCAATCACGTGGATATCGATCGACGCGACGGGGCGGGTATGAGCAAGGGCTTCCGTCAGTCGCAGGCGTTCCTGCACACCTGGTCCGGATTGCTGCTCGGCTGGATCCTGTTCCTCGTCTTTGTCGCCGGCACGATCGCGTTCTGGCGCGAGGGGCTCAACCGCTGGATGCGGCCCGAGATCGCGCGCGTCGAACAGCCGATGCGCGTGCTGGCAGGGTCGCAAGCGTTCCTTGCTCGCAAAGCGCCCGATGCGAAGAGCTGGATCATCCCGGTAGCGACGGAACGATCGCCCGGTGCGCAGGTCTTCTGGGTGCCGCAGCCGAAGCCCGGCGAAGAGCATGGCAGGCGGGGCAGGCGAGGGCGCGGCGACACGCAGGCGCTGATCGGCGCCGACGGACAGGTCGCGCAGGCGCGCGAGACGCGGGGCGGGGATTTCTTTTACCGCTTCCACTTCGATCTCCATTACATGCCGGTGATCTGGGCACGGTGGTTGGTCGGATTCGCAACTATGATGATGCTGGTCGCGATCGTCAGCGGGATCGTCACGCACAAGAAGATCTTCAAAGACTTCTTCACGCTGCGACGTGCCAAGGGCCAGCGATCCTGGCTCGACGGACATAACGCGACCGCGGTGCTGGCGCTGCCGTTCCATCTGATGATCACCTATACCGGGCTGGTCACGTTGATGACGCTGCTGATGCCGTGGGCGGTCGTCGCCAATTATAACGATCAGAATACCGTGTTCGCGACGCTGTTTCCGACCGCTTCGGTGGTCGAGCGGACCGGTCGTCCCGCACCGCTGATCGACCTGCGACTGATTGCCGCCGATGCCGAGCGCCGCCTCGCTGCCCCCGCCAGCTTCATTGAAGTCAGTGATCCCGGCGACGCCGCTGCGCGCGTGTCGGTCAGTCAGAGCGCCAGTTCGATGCTGTCGTCGCGGACACCGCGTCTGACCTATGACGGCGTGACCGGGCTCCTCGTGTGGCGCTCGCCGCCACCGGGTGTGGCGGCCGAGACTGCCGGTGCGATGATCGGGCTTCATGCCGGACGGTTTGCGGGTAACGGAGGGCGCTGGCTTTATTTCCTGTGCGGGATCGCGGGCACGCTGATGGTCGCGAGCGGTCTCGTGCTATGGACCGTCAAACGTCGCGAGCGCCTACCCGATCCGACCCGGCCGCATCTCGGGTTCCGCCTCGTCGAGCGGCTCAACGTCGCGGTGATCGGCGGTCTCCCGCTCGGGATCACGTGCTTCTTCTGGGCCAACCGCCTACTCCCGGTAGCACTTCGCGGACGCGCCGATTGGGAGATGCACATGCTGTTCATCGCCTGGGCTGCCGCGGCGCTGATGGCCTTCGTCGTCAGGCCGGCGTGCGTTTGGCCTTCGCTATTCGCGGTGACCGGCGTGCTGCTCGTCGCGTTGCCAATGTACGACGTCGTCGCGACCGATCGCGGGCTGTTCGCGTCGCTGGCGATAGGCGACCTGATGATCGCCGGCATCGATGCGGCGATCTTGGTCTTCGGAATAGCGTTTCTGCTGCTTGCCCGCCGCGTCGCGCACCATCGCCCCGTTGCAAAGCGCGTTCGCAGGGCTAGAACCGCCACCGCCTCTAGGGTTCCGGAGGCCGCCGAATGAGCATCCTGTCACTCCTGCTCGCCAGCGCCGCGTTCTTCCTGCTTGGCCTGGCGACCGAGGCGCATCATCGCCGTCGGTTCGGGGCATGTCCGCAGGCAGCGCGGTGTAAAATGTTGCGGACCGGCGGCTGGCTTTCGCTGGTTGTAAGCGTCGCGCCCGCGCTTCTTGCCCGAGGATGGATCTTCGGGCCGATCCTATGGGCAGGCGCGATCATGGCCGGCGCCGGGATCGCCTTCCTCGCGCTCAACTTCGTTCCCGCTCGTGCGATGCGCGATCCGGAAATCCCTAGCCCATCGGTGAGCGCTTCCAGCCGCCTGTGTAACGGATTGGCCTGCAGGTGCGGCGCATCGATCTGATGAATGATTGGCCGATATTGGGTAGCCGACAAGAGCCTACGAATGTCGGCTTGTGGATCGTGGGAGCCACAGTCATGCCGGAGATGTGATAGTCGAAAGCACGAGCTCAGCTCAAATTGACGTCTGATCGCGCCCACATCCGAACGTTAGAGGTACGACTGCGAAGCCATTCCATAAAAGCGACTTTTCATTCCGATCGCTTTAGTTCGCTGCCAAACCGACCCCCGGCAGCGGCTTCTCCCACTTGTCTTCTGTCGGCCAGCTACCTGCCGGTCCCTGCCAGTTGGTGGCATACATGGCAGTCACCGGTACTTCCTCACCGTCTAGAGACGCGCTGCACCGTATTTGGGTGGCGGTGCTTCTTAGCCAGACCTTTAATTCACCATCGCCGAATGGCGTGAGCCACGGCTCGCGGTATTTCTGTGAAAACCGCATCCTGCCGTTGCTGGCGTGAACTTGCTCTCCGTTCACTAGCAGGCGTTCTTGTCCCCACAGTGTCCAGCTGTACGCGTTATCCACCTCGACCATGGTGTTACCGATCTGGAATTCCCAGCGTTGACCAATAAGCCTCATTTTCCGTTCCTGCCCAACCAATGTCTTTGATGATGACGTTAATCTCACCACCATCATCGCCTAACCAGAAGTGAGGCGGAAACCGTTTTCTTTGCACTGCGCGTACCGGATCAATACGGCGAACCAAAGATGCCATAGTGGTCGACTTTGTCCAGAGCACGACATTCGTCAGTGGATGGCCGGGGTATCAGGCTGATTATTCGCGACGATGAACGAACGTCCAAAGTTGGGGAGCGGGAAGGGGTGGCTGAATTTCCACTTGTGGGTCGGCAGGAACTCGGCACAGAGCTTTGGCACACTAGCGTACCAAAGCCAAAACTGCTCTTCGGCCCACGCTCAGCCTTCAAATTAGCCAGCATCGACATGACTTGAATGGGTATAACTCTTGTCGGCTTCGCTCGCGCCTTCAAGGGTTGGCTTACTTAACAGGATATTTACCCCAGCCGCTGCAGTAAGGCACGATGTCGATTTCACCGATGGACCGCCTGCAACTGCTCTTCGCTCACTCGCTGGACGAGCCTCCTTACAACCTCCTCCGCTACAAGCGGACTGACGCTCAAGGTGTGCACCTGTACGACGTATACGCCTTAGATGGGCGGCATCTAGGGGAGGGCGGTGCGTTGAAGGCGATCCAGTTAGCCCACCGCGAACATCCTGGTAAGTGCTGGTACTGCGACACCGGGATTCCAATCAGCTCCGTCCATCGCGACCACGTCAAGCCTCGTGCCTCGAAGGGCGGTAACGACCTACACAACATCGTCATCGCCTGCCCGAAACACAACTGCGCAAAATCGAACATGCCCATCGCAGCGTTTGATGCGCACGGGGCCACTAAATACCTCGACGTCCTGCACGATCATTTATCTCGCGTTGCGCGCGCTCATCAGAGATGACTCGTACCTTCGCAGCCTTCATTTCCGAATAAAGGGTCGCCCGGGCGCCACCGCCGCATCAGATTCAATCAGGCTACCCCCTTCGATGCTTTCGCCATTCTCAACTGACTGAGATCGGCTGACCGGTCGGTCCGTTCACATGAACGAGCGGCAGATATTGGGCAGCTCAAGGGGGCACACGAATGACCGGAAGTGGGTCAATTAGGGAATTGTGTTGGGGTATATGCGCAGTGTTTTCGGGTCGCGAAGTGGCGAGAGTTTTACAGCTTAATAGAGCAAAGACAAATTTAGTGGATTCCACTGCAGCACAGCCTCGACTTGTACCAATGCAGCGGTATCAATTAGTTCGGAGCGACGGCCGGGGAAATGAACGAGACCCTCTTTGTTGCGGTTGATGTGCCACATCCGGTCTGCGTATGCGCGCATTGCCTCGCGGTACCGCCTTCCGCCGATTTCGTGCTCTAACAACAAGAGGTTCTTAAAATAAATTGCGTTAAACGGCGGGGGCTGATTGTCGATGCGGCTGCCCGTGACCAGATGAGTATGACTTACCGCGGCTATCCGTCTAGCCGCCGCGAGATATTCCGGTTTGTGCGTCGCGCGCCAGAGCAGGACGTTGACGCCGACAGGCACGCCCTGATTGTAGCTCCAGACGCGTTTCTCGACCAGACCGTTTGCCTTGAGGTGATCGGCGTACAGGCCGTCTGGCTGTTGCAGCGTCGCGTTGGTCCAGTGATAGAAACGCAGAGCGTCGTCGAGATAACTGCGATCGCCGGTTATCATGTACAGCCGCACGCCCATCTCTGCGGCCGGCATGTTGGACACAGTGTTGCGATCGCCATTGTCCTTTTTCTGCGTCCAGCGCACGCCGCCGGGCGACGCTAGGGATTTGTCGTTGGACCAACCGGACCGGATCAGTTCGAAGATATCGCGTGCGTTGCGTAGCGAAACCGGGTCACGCCGGAACAAATGGTACTGAATTTCGGCTAGGCCGACCCATTCGTTGTCGTCGTAATAAAGATCGTCTCCGTGACCGAGCGGCGGTAGCACCTTGGCCAGATGGCCAGCGCGCCCCGTCGTCGATGTCTTCGACCAGTAACGGCCTTGAGCGGCGCGGACCTTCGCCAGTGCGGGGGCGAACCGCCGTCCCGTCGTACCGTGGATCATCGCAAGATCGAGCAAGGCGATGTGCGCTTGGGAGAAGGGCCATTCCGTAGAATATGGCTCGTCCTGTGGCTCCGGCGGATGGTATTCCCGGTACAGCCCGGTTCCATCCGCCACGGCGAAGCAGCGCTCAAGCGCGGCATGCCACGCCAGGGCTCTGTCGAACGTGGCCCCGTCGTTGCCGGGACCACGCTGACCGGCAGCCGCATTGGCGACGACGGTGGCCGATAAACCCACCGTAATGCCAAGAAGAGTCCGACGCGAGACGCGTTGCTCCGTCATCAGAAACGGAACCGTGCGCCCAGGGCGAAGACGCGGCTTTCGTACCGGACATCGCGTGGGTAGTTGGCATTCTCCAGCCCTGGAACTGCACGCAAGGCGCGATAGGGCGAACCGGTAATGTTGCTGACGTCGAACGTCAAAGTCACGGCTTCGATTGCGGCAACCGACAAGGAGAAATCAAGCCGTTCGATCGGGCGGTTGAACTCGGCGCCGATCAGCTGCCCTAGCTGGTCGGTGGCGAAGAAGTTCGTCACCCGCGATCGCCAGTTATACGCTAGCCGTGCGGAAACCAGACCCTTCTCGTAAATGCCGACCGCGTTGTAGCTCCACTTTGAGACGCCGGGTATGTCGCTGTTTTGACCTGTGGCACCGAGCGACACCGGTAGCGCCTGCGACGCGTCGATATAAGTGCCGTTGAGCTGCGTTCCGAATCCGCTGAGCCAGCCAGGCAGGAAATCGAAAAAGGTCTGGAACGCGACCTCGACGCCCTGGAGCCTGCCGCTACCGCCGTTTTCCGGCCGGTTGACGACGATCTGGCCATAGGGGTCGACGACCGTTGGAACGTTGAGGTTGGTGATGAACCCCTTCACGTCGCGCCGGAAGATCGCGCCGGTTAGCGAGCCGGTCTTGGTAAAATACCATTCCAGCGAAGCGTCATAGTTCTTTGACTGAATTGGCTGAAGGTTGATGTTCCCGCTGTTGCCGGTAATCGGCGGTGTGCCGTTGGGGTTGCCGATCGTGATCGCCGGATTGAGCTGGCCATACTCCGGACGCGTCCGAGTTTCCGTCGCGGACAGGCGCAATTGCAAATTGTCCAAGAACTTGGCGCGGAACGAGGCGCTCGGCAGCACGTCCAGGTAGTTCTGGCGCGAGGTTGTGGTAACCAGGGTGCCGCCGACCAGCGCATTGCCGGTCAAATTAGCTTTGGTGTTGACCAAGCGCGTGCCAATCACGCCGTCGATAGGAACGTTGCCCACGTTGAAGCCGTAGTGGAATTGGCCGTAAAAGGCGTAGGACCGCTCGACGGCGTCGAGCTGCTCGTTCTGGACGAATGCCGGGATCGCCGATCCCCATTGCGCTAGTTCGGCAAGTGCGGCCGGCGTCCCGATCTGTGCGAGACCGGAGCGGGCGAGATCACGCAACGCTTCGATGTTGCCGACGATGCCGTTTCGTGTGGGCGCATACCATTGGTTTAAAGCTGGCGCCTGCCCGCCGTGGAAGCCGACATCGATCGGCTGACCGTTGTCACTGCCCGGGACCGAGGTAAGCGGCAGTGCGAGCGGACGGAGTGTTGCATATCGTCCACCGCTGCGAAGCCGGGCGTCACGATCGGTATAGCGGAAACCGACGTCGATCTGCTTGATGATCGGCAGTTCGGTCTGCAGCTTCAGGTCGGTACGCCACTGGATGCCCTTGCCGGTCGCGAGCGAACGTCGATCGTAAATGCCGCGCAGGATATAGTTGCCCGCGTTGTTCGCATCAAAGCCGGGAAGTCCAAGCGCGGGTCCGCCGTCCTTGCCGCCGACGTCGAACACGATCGACGCTGCCTGAGCCGCCGCCGGGGCATAGTCGAAGTTATAGTCGGTATATTCCGCCTTCGAATCCGTATAGGCAAAGTCCGTGGTAATCGTGGCGCGCTCGGTCTTCCACGAACCGCCGATCGCGCCTTGGTACGCGTTGGTGCGGCCGGCACGCGTGCTGCGCGAAAAGTCGATGTTCTTGCCGTTCGCGAAGTCGGGCGTTGCCGTGACACTGTTCAAAGTGCCCGGAGCATCCGGGTTGCGAACGATGTTGCTCAGCGCAGGGTTGTCGCTGACTAGGTTGAGGCCGGCGAAATCGTTGGCGACATCAGTCCGGGCGCCCTGAAACAGGCCATCGATGTAGAATTCGAGGTTGTCGCTCGGACGCCATTGCAGCGAACCGTTGACGGACGGCCGCCAGCGCTTGCCACGGTCGTAATAGACGCCGGCGGACTCGGGCAGCACGAAGTCTCGTGGACCCGCAACGCTCTGGGCGGCGTTCGGCGAGACGACGTTGCCGTTGATGTAGCGAGAAGACGTCAGATAATTGAGCTGCGTATACGATACGTTCACCAGTGCGCCGATCTGCCCGATGCCGGTGTTCCAGCGGTCCGTGACCAGCACGTTGATATTGGGATCGTACTTCTTCGCCTGATCGCCATAAGTGCCCCGTACCGCACCCGCGATCTGGAACCCGGCAAAATCGAATGGACGCCGCGACCGCACGTTGATCAGGCCGGCGATGCCGCCCTCGATCTGATCCGCGCTGGTCGTCTTGTAGACCTCGAGACCCGCAAGTGCGCCCGCCGGAAAGTCCTGCAGCGCGACGTTGCGTTGCTCGGCGGTGAACATCTCGCGCCCGTTAAAGGTCGTTGTGAGGTTCGGAAGCCCGCGAACCTGCACGCCGCCGGCTTCGTCACTGCTGCGGTTGACCTGAACGCCGGTTATACGCGCCAGCGCCTCGGATGCGTTATTGTCGGGAAGCTTGCCGATGTCCTCGGCAACGACCGCATCGACGATCTGGTCGGAATCGCGTTTCAGCGCCTGGGCCGACTGGAGGCTGCGTCGCAAGCCGGTGACGACGATGTCCGCGGATGCGGGTTGCGCGGCTACCGCGCCGTCTGCCGCAGCTGGGGGGCCGGCTTCTGCAGGAGTTGCGTCGGCTTGCGCCGCGGGTTGCGAAGTGGATGCGGGTGCCGTCTGCGCGGCGCTTCCGGTGCTCCATAAGGACGCTGCGGCCAGCGCGATGGAAGAAACGACCAGTCGGTCGGGTGCTGTCATTTATTCTCTCCCTGTGTCGTTATTGTTTTGTATTGTCGGTGATTTCGTCGTCGGTTCGGACGTATGCCCGCATCACGGCGCAACGGCCGCCGTCTCCATCGAGCGACCGCAGTCGATAAGCGCCGATTTCGGCCGGCACGATGAAGGTTTCGGCGTAATGGACTTCGTACGGCGCGAAGGATCCGGTCGGGGACTCGATGACCGCGGCGGTGCCCGCGACAAGGTTCAGGACGTTGAGGTTCCGCTGGGTGTCGAGATCGACGGCGGACGCGAACCAGATCCGCTCGGTCTCGATGAATTCGAGCCGGTGCAATCCGGTCCGCTCCCGCGTCCAGTCTGGGCCTTCTGCAACCGTGGTGATCTGGTTGACGAGCTCATCGCGCGTGAAGTCCTCGCGCCGCGACCAGTCGATGTTCGCCAGACCGTGCTTCAGGTGTATCGGCCGCGGTCGACCGTCGAGCCCTAGCCGCTCCCAGTCCCACAATTTGAAGGTGAAGATGTACGGGGTCGCGCTGATCTCCAGCACCATCGCATTGCTGCCGGAGCAATGTACGGTTCCCGCGGGGATAAGGAAATGATCGTGCTTCCGCGCGGGGATCCGGTTCACGAAGGCGTCCACGTCGGGGGCAGGGCCACCATTCTGGCCTGCGGCGAACGTCTCGGCGAACACCGCAGGATCGGCGGTGTCCGTCAATCCGAGATAAACGACCGCATCGTCGCCTGCATCGAGCATATAATAGCTCTCGTCCTGCGTGTAGCGCAGGTTGAAGGCGTCGCGCGCATAGTCGTGCTGAGGATGGACCTGTAGCGACAGGTTCCCGCCGCCCATCGTGTCCAGCATGTCGAAACGGATCGGGAACTCTGCGCCGAAGCGCGACATGATGGTGGGCCCGAGTAGCATCTCAGGTCGAAGCCGGACGAGATCGAGCGCCGGAATCTCGAACCGACGATCGCCGAAGCCAAGCAGCAGACTGTTCTCCTCCGGCACGCAGTCGAAGCACCAGGCGTAGTTGGGCGGACCGTCTGGAAGATCGAACTGCTTTCGCATCCATTGACCACCCCACGGACCTGCGTCGAAGAAGGGCACGACGCGAATGGGACGGTGGACCGCGAGATCAAGTGCGAGGAGGTAGGTCGCGGTACTGACCATCTTGGGCTCAGGACCGTTCATCTCGATCACGAACTGCGTGAGGGGCAGCAGATCGTACTTGATCTCGTCTCCGACGCGCCAGTCGACGAAAAAGGCCCGGCGATACAAATCGGCGGCCCGTGTTCCACGGTTGCAACTGCCAAGATTGCCGATGTGCCCACGGCGCTGGCGCTGCTGCAATTCCCACCGTGCCATCGAGACGTAGATCGACGCATTGGAGGTCGGAAGGATCGTCGCGGCACCCGGGCCGACCACTATCGTGCGCGCATCGGTCACTCGGGCGGACCGCCAGGCCGCGACCGCGGCGACACTGAGGAAAGCGTCGATCCCGACGGTCTCAAAACGCGCGAAGACGGGATCGCCGCCGAGGTGTGCGGCGATCCAATCGTCGATCACCTCCGTCGGCTTGAACAGGGTTGCGGTATCGACGACCTGGGCGTCGGGATAGGCCGCCCGCATCGCGGCGACGATCTGGTCCACTGGCGCGCCGGGATAGCATTCGACGCTCAGATCGCCGGTATCGGGAAGGCGTGAAACGATGTCTGGCCATCCAACGGCGCATGCCTGCGGGTCGCCGCCAATGTGCACGACGGGCTGCTTGTCATAGATGGCCATTGCGGTCCTCCCAAAGGGGGGTGGCGGCAAGCAGCGCTGCGTCGGACCCGAGCGCCCCCCGCACCACGACCGGCGGCGCACCCAGACACCAGACGTGGCGACGGAGATGCTCCTGGATGAATGGCGCCACTTCGGGTGCCGCAGCCGCCCCGCCGGTGATGAGAACGTACGAAGCGTCGTAGGATGTGACGAGATTAAGCGCGACGGTCGCCCAGGCCGTGAGGCAGGTCGAGCGGATCGAACAGGCGTCCTGGTCGCCCGCTCGCGCCAGGTCGAACAGGTTCTTCAGGTCCGGCTTCGTAAGCTCATGGAGACGACCATGCGTGGGCAGCGCGGCTATGAGGCGGGGAAGAGTCCAAGTCGAGGCGATCGCTTCGGCGCAGCCGATATTCCCGCAGCGACAGAGCGGTCCATTAGTGTCGATCGTCAGATGCCCCGCAAGCACCGATGCGTGACCAGTCCGGCCCCGCACGATCGCGCCCCCCATCAGCGCCGCGGATCCGATGCCGGTCCCCAGACCCAGCAGAACCGCGTCGTCGCGACCGAGCAGGGCGCCGTAGCGTCGCTCGCCGAGCAGCGCCATGCGACCGTCGACGTCCAGCATGATCGGCAGGCCAAGGGCTGCCTTCGCCCAGCCGACGAAGTCGAAGCCGACCGCATCCTCATATTTTCCCGCTGGCGTCGAGACGACCGCGCCCGACCGAGGGTCGATGAGACCGGGGAAGGCTACAGTGACGCCCGTCACGTCTTCCCCGCGGCGCAGATCGACGAGAATGGTTTCGAGCTCGGGCAGTACCGTCTGCAGGGTGGGCGCTTCGGAGACCGCCAGCTGTGCCCGCCGTTCCACCACGCCGCTACGGACTCGCGCACACGCAATGTGCGAGCCGCCGACGTCGATCGCAAGATAGCGGTTCATTGGGCCGGGCCTTGGCGCGCGCCCAGCATTCGACGTTCGATCTCTTCGAGCGACGCTTTTTTGGTCTCGGGGAACAGCTGGAAGACGAGGATGCACTGCACCACCATGCAGACCGCGAAGAGGGCGAATGGGATCGCGGGTGACATGGCGGCGGCGACCGGGAACACCGCCGATACCAGCGCATCGAACAGCCAGACCGTTCCGGCACCGAGCGCCTGTCCTGCGGCACGAAAGCGCGCGGGGAAGATTTCGCTCATATAGACCCAGATCACCGCACCCTGCGACGTCGCAAACGCCGCGATGAAGCAGACAAGGACACCAACCATCAAAAATTTCGGCAACATCCCGAGCATGATCGCGGTCGCGACCGTCAACAGGACTGCCATAGCAGCGCCGCCGACAAGGAGCAGCGGTCGGCGCCCGACCCGGTCGATCAGCGTCATGCCGACGATGGTAAAGATCAGGTTCGCCACTCCGACCGCAATCGCCTGCAGGTTCGCAGACACTTGCGCGAAGCCGGCTGCGGCGAAGATGTCGTTCAGATAGTAAAGGATAGCGTTGATTCCGGTCAGCTGATTGAGCGCGCCGATGACGATCGCGAGGATCATGGGGCGGCGCGCTTCCGTCCACAGAGAGGCAAGCGAAACCGTGCCATGCGAAACGGCGGAAACGATCTCCTCTTGGATCGGCGCGTGACCATAGAGGCTCAGCGAAGCAGCCGTGGCTTCGTCCGTACGACCGCGCATCGTCAGCCAGCGCGGGCTGTCCGGCACCCGGACCATCAGAAACTGGAAGATCGCTGCCGGCAGTGCGGTGCAGCCCAGCTTCCACCGCCACGCTATCGTGGGGTTTGAAATTAAGGCATCGACCGCGGCATTGCAGACATACGCGAGCAAGATGCCGATCACGATGCTGACTTGAAAGCCACCGACGATCGCACCCCGACGCGCGGCAGGCGCAATCTCGGCGAGATAGATCGGCGCGAGCACCGATGACACTCCGATCGCGATACCAGCCATAATCCGGAAGGCGAGCAGCGAAAACCATCCCCATGCCAGCGCACAGCCGAGCCCGGAGATCAGGTACAGGGCAGCGGCCCAACGCAGGCCGGACCGCGCGCCGCGCCGATCGCCTAGAATACCGGCTGTGGCTGCGCCGAGCATCGTGCCCACCAGCGCGGAGGAAACCGTTATGCCAAGCGCGGCGGCCGATAGATCATAATGGAGGCGAAGCGCATCCGTCACGCCCGAGATGACCGCGGTATCGAAGCCGAACAGCAGGCCGGAAAGGGAAACGGCGACGACGACAGACATCAACGTCGTACGTACTGGTCCTGTGCCCATCAGCCTCTCCTCTCAAACGGGGGGGCGTCTGCGTCGACGAACCTCCTCCCTACTCGTGCGTCCTCGTACCGATCCCGTCACCGCTCTGAGTTGCGACGGTTGGCATCTATTGCAGGCAACTTTCGAACAACCGGATGCCACAGTCAATTAAAAAGAAACTAGGTAGATAATTAAAGAGGACTAGCGTCTGGTACGCCCCAGACGCTGAGCAGCCGGCCCGCTGGCGCTTCTCCATTACAGACAGGTGGAGTAACCAAGCGAGGCTCTCGCCGTTTCCGCCGGCATTGAAGGATAGACCATGGCATGCGACGCCCGCTGATGATTGACGATGGCATTCGACAGCAGGGACCGGCGCTGCACGGGACCAATCCGTCTCGTGCGGGTGCAAGAAACGAACGAGTTGTGCTGGAGGCGATCCAGCGCGCGGGCGAATGCACAAGGCTGGAACTCGCCAAGCAGACTGGACTCTCTGCCGCTGCGATCGCCAACATCACGCAGAGGCTCTTCGACCGGAACTTCATCTTCGAAAAGGGGCGGCGTACGGGCGTTCGGGGAATGCCCGCGATCCGGCTGGCTGTTGATCCGGACGGCTGCTTCAGCTTGGGCGTGAACATCGATCGTGATCACGTGAGCGTCGTCGCGCTGGACCTGACCGGTGCGGTACGCGCTGGCTACACGCAGGAAATCGACTACGCGTCTCCCCAAGAGGTTCTAGCGTTTCTCCGCGACAGGGTTGACGAGCTGCTTGCGCAGAAACTGGTGTTGCCAGATCGCATAATCGGGCTCGGCGTGGCGCTTCCCGGCGGGTTGGGCCGCGTCGACTTGCCCGGGCGCCCTGCGGAATATGCGCAATGGGACACGGTGGATCTCACCGCATTATTTGGCGGACTGGGGCCGTGGCCAATCCTGATCGAAAACGATGCGGCGGCGGCTGCGATCGGCGAGGCGCGATTTGGCAGCGGCCTGATTCACCGCAGCTTCTTCTACATCCTGCTTTCCGCAGGCCTTGGCGGCGGGATGGTGGTGGATGGAAGCTATTACCAGGGCGCGACTGGCCGCGCCGGACGCATCGGCTTTCTAAACGACGGCGATGGAAATTCGCTACAGTCGATCGCGTCGCTCTCCGCCTTGCGTGCGGACCTCGTCACGCAGGACTTCACGAACATCGCGCCAACCGACCTGATGACTAGCGGGCCCGTTGTCCTTGAACTTGTAAGGGCGTGGATCGAACGGGCCGCCGACGCGCTGGCGCAACCGATCGGCACTATAAACTGCCTGATCGATCCCGGCGCGATTGTGATCGGGGGCAGGCTGCCGCGGCCGCTCATCGACGAGCTGGCGGAGGCGGTTGCGCTGAGGGTCAGCAGCATCGACGATCAAATCGTGCCGTCGGTTCCGGTCTTGACCGCGCAACTCGCAGCCGACGCTCCCGCGATCGGCGCTTCGATCCTGCCGTTCAACGATCTCGTCTTTCAGTCGCCGGCCGAGTGACCCCGGGTCTAATACTGCTCCTCCAGCAGTTTCGGATGCTTCTTCGCTAGTTCGGCGATCATCATCCCGAACATGCCGTTGACCCAGGCGAACCAGGGACGGGTGAATTTGGCCGGATCGTCCTTGTCGAAAGATTCGTGCATGAAGCCCGTACCCGCATGTGTCGCTTTAAGGTCGCGCAGGCACGCGCGGATCACGCCTTCATCCGTCGACACCATTGCGCGCGCAATGATCGCCATTGGCCAGACCTTGTCCAATCCCATGTGCGGACTGCCAATGCCACTAGCTGCCTTGCCTTGCACGAAAAACGGATTGCGCGGACTCCAGGCGAGCGCAGCGGTTCGCCGATACAGTGGATCCCGCGCATCAGCGGCCTCGATCAGCGGCAGTCCGTACAGACTGGGGATCCCGGCATCGTCGGCGAACAGCCAATTGCCGAACCCATCCACCTCATACGCCCAGACCTTTCCGCCCTGTCCATCGGGTACGATCGCATGTGCGCGCAGGGCAGCCTCGACTTCGTTCGCCAGCGCCTCTGCATCGCTCGCCGCCGCACTGTCGCCGCGCGCCTCGCGATGGACGCGGGCGATTTGGCGGAGGCTTGATACGGCGAACAGGTTGGCGGGTACGAGGAACGGGTACACGCAGGCGTCGTCAGACGGTCGGAACATCGAATGGATCAGCCCGACCTTGCGGGAAGGGGGGCCATATCCGTCGAGCATTAGGCTGTCGGTCGGGATCTTGGTCAGCCGTTGATAGGTGTACGGGCCAGGTCCGGTCTTGCGTTGCTGCTCGCGAAAGGTGCTGACGATCAGCTTGGCGGACTTAGCCCAGATGGCGTCGAACGGTGTCTTGTCCCGCGTGACCTGCCAGTAATCATGCGCGAGCCGCATCGGGTAGCAGAGCGAGTCGATTTCCCATTTGCGCTGTGCAACGCCAGGCTTCATCTCGGTCGCGTCAAGTGTCGCGGAATCCAGGTTCGATTTGGCATTGGGGTCACGGACGAAGGCATTGGCGTAGGGGTCTATCAGGATGCAGCGTGCCTGCCGCTGGATCAGGCCATGCACCATCGTGCGGAGTGCGGGGTCATCGCGCATCAGATGCGTATACGGCTCGACCTGTACCGAACTGTCGCGCAGCCACATTGCGTCGATGTCTCCGGTGATGACGAAGGTGTCCGGCCTGCCCTCGATTGACCCTGCGAACACCGTCGTGTCGAGCGTGTTGGGATAACAATTCTCGAACATCCAAGCGATTTCCGGGTCGGCGATGCGCGCCTTGATCCGGGACAATTCGCTCTCCACGGCTCGGCTGAGGAACTTCCGATTCCGCACGGGCGGTCGTTTGCTGACGAAGGTCGCCGCAAGCGCAGGTCGCGGGGCTATCGTCGAAATTGTCACGGCGCCAGCGGCGGCCAGCACATCGCGTCGGTTGATGGGCATGGAACTCTCCCTGTTTCGGCAAGCGCTCCCGCCCGCCCATAGTCTTCTCGCTACGCACCTCATGTGACACCGGGGACATGAACCTGCAATTAAAAAACAAGTAAGTGTAAGATTGCTTGACGGTTGGGATCCGGGGCGACAGAGTATGGTCAGATGCTGCCTATCTGGTCGCATTGGTTGGTCTTTGGCTGCAGCCTACAACAGTCGCAGCCTCGAACGAGACGGTTGGCTTGGTCGACCGGAAATGGAGGGGATATGCGCGCATTCTTTCGGACAATCGCGTCGGAAGGCGATCTGACGTGCTGATCGATCGCAGAACGATGCTGCTCGCCACCGCCGCGCTGGCAGTGCAACCTGCCGCAGCGGCCGGTCCGATGCACGTCTCCCAACGTCCCAAGCCTGCGGATCGGAAATATCACAGCCCCGCAGTCGAGCGCGAGATTAGCCGGGTCAGACGAATGATAGCGGACCCCAAACTCGCTTGGATGTTCGAGAATTGTTATCCCAACACGCTGGACACTACCGTGCTGTCGGTGACTGCGGACGATGCCTTCGTCATCACGGGGGACATACCGTGTCTCTGGCTGCGCGATTCCTCCGCCCAGCTCAGGCCGTTCCTCCACCTGGCAAAGCGCGACGTGCCGCTCACCGCGCTGTTTCGCGGTCTGATCGCTCGTCAGGCCCGATGCGTGCTTATCGATCCATATGCGAACGCGTTCTTGCAGGACCCGGCAGGCCGGTCCGACCTGCCGTCGTCGGCGAACGACCAGACGACGATGAAGCCAGGCGTGGCGGAGCGGAAATGGGAGGTGGACTCGCTGTGTTACGTCCTCCGGCTTGCCTCGAGCTATTGGCGGGCGACCGGTGATCGTACGCCCTTCACCGCCGAATGGGCGCAGTCCGCCCGCGCGATCATCCGCACCTTTCGCGAGCAGCAGCGCACGACCGATGCCGGGCCATACCGTTTCCAGCGTCGTGATATCCAGCCGACCGAGACGCAATTGTGGGGCGTCGGCAATCCCACTCGCAAGGTCGGTCTGATCCATTCGAGCTTTCGCCCATCGGACGATGCCACGATCCTTCCCTTCCTGATCCCCGCCAACATCTTTGCTGCCAAGACCCTGCGCGAACTCGCCGAAGTGGCGCAGGGCGCGCGCGGTGACGCAGAGCTTGCCCGGGAAGCGGCAACGCTGGCCGCCGAGATCGAGGCGGCGCTCGCGGCGCATGGCAGGATGCGGCTGGCGGACGGGAGCGAAGTCTGGGCGTTCGAGGTCGACGGCTTCGGCAACGCACTCTTCCTCGACGATTGCTGCGAGCTTTCGCTGTCCGGCCTGTCGTTCCTGGGGTGCGCCCCCGCGGACGATCCGCTCTGGCGGCGGACCGAGGCGGCTGCGTGGAGCGAGCGCAATCCGTGGTTTGTCCGCGGCAAGGCGGGCGAAGGGCTTGGCGGGCCGCATGCAGGCTTCGACCTGATCTGGCCGATGGCGACGATCGTCCGCGCCTTCTCGAGCAACGACGACACCCAGATCCGCGCATGCTTGAAGGTGATCCGCGACACCGATGCCGGGACCGGGTTCATCCATGAAACCTTCCATAAGGACGATCCGAGCAAATTCACGCGACCCTGGTTTGCGTGGGCGAACGGTTTGTTCGGCGAACTGATGGTGCATCTGGCAAGTACGAAACCCCATCTGCTCCGCGCCGTGATCTGATGAAGGTCGCCATACCGAAAACGTCCGTAGTTCAGTCGATCGCGCTCCGCGCTATGACAGTTTCCCTGCTGGGCGGCGCGGTGTTCACGCCACCGCTCGGCGCGCAGGAACCCGTCACGACCCGTACCCCCGCAACGCCGTTGATTGCGCACGACCCCTATTTCAGCATCTGGAGCTTCGCCGACACAACGACCGAACAATCGACCCGACACTGGACGGGGACCGACCAGCCGATGACCGGCTGGCTCCGCGTCGATGGCAAGGCGCTCCGCTTCATGGGGCGGGGTGGGGCTGACGATGCGATGCGGCAGACGTCGCGCGCGCTGACGCCGACGCGGACCACCTATGAATATGACGGCGGCGGCGTGCGGTTGACCGCGACGTTCTTCACCCCCGCGCTACCCGACGATCTCGACGTGCTGTCGCGGCCGGTCACTTATCTGAGCTGGACAGTCCGCGCGACCGACGGTGGCCGCCACGCGGTCCAGTTGTACTTTGACGCAGGTGCGCAACTGGCGGTGGACAACGACCAGCAAAGTGTCGTTTGGGGCAGCAGCCGGGTCGGCGACATGACCGTGCAGCACATCGGCACGAACACGCAGCAGGTGTTGCAGAAGGTCGGCGACAATCTGCGCATCGACTGGGGCTGGGCGCAACTGGCTGTGCCGCGCCAGGCCGGGACCACCACCGCGACGCTCGGCGAGCGGGCGCGGGACATTTTGCTTAAGACCGGCAAGATGCCGGTCGCGGACGACATTGCGATGCCGCGCCTCGCGCATCAGGATCGTCCCGCAATGGCGATGTTGGCGGATTTCGGCGATGTCGGAGCGGCGGCGGACATGCGGCGGGCGATGCTCGCCTATGACGACATCGACGCGATCGAGTTTTTCAAGCGCCGGATGCCCGCCTACTGGCGTCGCAACGGGATGACGATGGCGGACCTTTTGCTCAGGGCGGAGGCGGAGGAGCCTGCATTGCGCAAGCGCGGCGAGGCGTTTGATCGCGATCTCATCGCCGATCTGGAACGGGTTGGTGGTCGCGCCTATGCCGAAATCGCGGTGGTCGCCTATCGCCAGACGCTGGCCGCGCACAAACTGGTCGCCGACATTGATGGCCGCCCGCTGTATTTCTCCAAGGAGAATTTCAGCAATGGCTGCATCGCCACGGTCGACATCACCTATCCCACGTCGCCGTTCTTCCTGCTGTTCAACCCCACGCTGCTGGAGGCGCAGCTTCGCCCAATCCTCGACTATGCGTCGATGCCCCGGTGGAGGTTTTCGTTCGCGCCGCATGACATCGGGACGTATCCGCAAGCGAACGGCCAGGTCTACGGGGGCGGGGAGCGGACTGAGGACGACCAGATGCCGGTCGAGGAAAGCGGCAACATGCTACTGATGATCGGCGCACTGGCGAAGATCCGGGGCAATGCCGATTTCGCAGCACACTATTGGCCGCTTTTGACACGCTGGGCGACGTACTTGCGCGAAAAGGGGCTAGACCCCGAGAACCAGCTGAGCACCGACGACTTCGCCGGCCATCTCGCGCACAACACCAACCTTTCGATCAAGGCGATCAGCGCGTTAGACAGCTATGCCGAACTTGCCCGCCTGCTGGGGAAGAAGGACGAAGCAACCCAGTATCGCACGTTGTCGCGGCAAATGGCAGTAAGGTGGGTCGCGATGGCGCAGGACGGCGACCATACCAAGCTCGCCTTCGATCGGCCGGGTACGTGGAGCCAGAAGTATAATTTGGTATGGGACAAGGTGCTTGGCCGTAACGTATTCCCTAAGGGACTGCTGCGCCAGGAAGTCGCCTTCTATCTTAAGCATCAGCAAAAGTACGGCGTGCCACTCGACAGTCGCAAGACATATACCAAGCTTGACTGGATAACATGGAGCGCGACGTTGTCCGACGACCAATCGGGGTTTGAGCAGCTGATCGCGCCGGTGCATCGTTATATGCTCGAAACCCCTAGCCGGGTGCCGTTGGGCGATTGGTACGCAACGATCGATGGCGCGCAGGTTGGATTCCAGGCGCGCGCGGTCGTGGGCGGCGTGTACATGAAGATGCTCGCGACACCGGCGGTCTGGTCCAAATGGGCGTCGCGGGCGCAGAGGGGCGGATGACGGGTCGCGCGCCAATTCAAAACAGGAGCGCAATGTGAAACTCACAACGGTCTCGAGGCGCACGATGTTGGGCGCTGCCGCGGCACTCACTCTTCCGGCGGTTGCCGGGGCAAGACGACTGAAACCGAGCGACCGGGTCAACATCGCCGTGATCGGCGGGGGCGGCATGGGCGCGAACAACATGCGTCAGCTCACCAGCCAGAACATCGTGGCGGTTGCCGACGTCGATTTCGATTACGTCGCCCGTTCGTTTGTGACGGCGACCGGCGCGACCAAGCCGACGATGGTGCCACTGCGCGCCGCCTATGACCGGGCGACCCATTACAGCGACTACCGGCAAATGTTCGATCGACAGCGCGATATCGACGCGGTTCTCATCGCGACCCCGGACCATCATCATGCCGTCGCCGCGAAGATGGCGATGGAGCGCGGCATGCACGTCTACGTGCAGAAGCCGTTGACCTACACCGTTCGCGAGGGGCGCGTGTTGCGCGATCTCGCCGCGTCCAAGCCCAAGTTGGTGACGCAGATGGGCAACCAGGGTCATTCGAGCGACGACGGCCGCCGCGTGGTCGAGCTGATCCGCGGACAGGCGATCGGGCGCGTACGCGAGGTTCATGCCTGGACCAATCGGCCCGTCTGGCCGCAAGGCATCGCCCGCCCTGCGCCCGTCGCAAAGCCGGCAAGTCTCGACTGGGACGTCTGGTTAGGGCCAGCGACCGTCGGATGGGGCTACAACCCCGACTATGCCCATTTTAACTGGCGTGGCTGGGTGCCGTTCGGCATCGGTGCGCTGGGCGACATGGGGGCGCACCTCCTCGACTTTCCGGTCTGGGCGCTCTCGCTGGGCGTGCCGACGGCGGTAGAAAGCCGGCATTCGATCTGGGGCGGCGACAACGATCTGTGGGACGACAAGCCGCCGGTCGAGCTTGGCAGCTATCCGCTGGCGGGGGTGACCTATTTCGATTTTGGGGATGCGCCCGGCGGGCCGCTTCGCTTGACTTGGTATGACGGCGGGCTGATGCCTCCAACGCCGCCGGGATTGCCAACGGGCGTCACGATGACCCCTGGGGGCGGTGTCCTGTACATCGGTGAGAAGGGCATGCTGATGCACGAAACTTACGGCGAGAAGCCCATCGTGTTTGGCGACGGTGCCGCCGAGCGCGCCGCAGTAATCCCGCAATCGCTGCCGCGTATCGCCGGTGGCCGCGACGGACACGAGATGAACTGGATCGCTGCCATTCAGGGCGAGGTGAAGCCGTCCTCTCCCTTTGGCGACGCAGTAACGCTGAATGAGACAATGCTGCTTGGCATGGTCGCGATGCGTGCTGGCCAGCCTATCCGCTACAACGGACAGACGGGACGGATAACCAACCTTCCCGAGGCTAATCAATTTCTTGACCGCCAATACCGGGACGGTTGGACGCTATGATTAGGCGAACTCTATGTCTTGGAAGTACCTATATTCAGACTGATCAGGACGCCTAAACTAGCGCGGTAGGGTATTAGACGGATAGAGAGTCACACGTCTGGCCTGCCAAGTACCGTGGCCATGACATATTCAAGTCGGGAACCGGCTTCGCCGGGGGGCATCGAAAGTGAACCTTACGTTGACTTTCGAGCCTGTCCCTCGCTGCGTATTACCGGCACACCGTGCACCGATTGCCTGATCTCGCCAGGTGGAAGACTGCGTTCGTGCTGATGCGATCACCAGAAACTTCCAACACTACAGCAAGGCAGTATTGCCGGTTGGGAATGGAGGTTCGAGAAGGCCGGACCGACAAACTGCCGTCCAACCAAATGAACGAATGGCCGAAAGTGGGAGGCGGGGAAGGGCCCTTTAATGTCCACTTATGTGAAGGAAATCGGGCACCGGCAGGTGTACGATATCCTCCAAAGCAGGAAGCCGCGGGCCACGGATGCTGGCCTATGGGGTTTTCGGTTTTCGCCCTGGTTTGAGGCGCGTGCAACAGCTG